>WUUC01080466.1_pt1 | contig 67333 bp, 114 predicted proteins | sample 6278441 | NCBI WGS metagenome assembly WUUC01 (sample SAMN13675441, study PRJNA597444) | soil metagenome | isolation source: soil | place: USA: Washington | collected 2017-10
ACGGGCTTGCGCCGACGAAGGTGGAACTCGACGACCACCGCGCGCCGCCGTTCGAGCAGTGGAGCGACGAGGAGCTCGAGCGGTTCACCAAGACTGGCGAGCGACCGAGGCGGAGGTAGGTGGCCGAGGCCAGCCGCGCCGAGCTCACCGAGCGCGCGCTCGCGCAAGAGGCGCTGCTGGAGCGGCGCGCGCGCACCGACCTTGGGCAGTTCATCGTCAACACGAGCCCCGAGTTTCAGCGCCCTTCGCACCTGCAGCCGCTGCTCTCGCTGCTCGACCGCGCCATGGTCGAGCCGGTCTTCGCGACCATCAGCGTCCCACCGCGACACGGCAAAACCGAGAGTCTGCTCGCGGGCATCGTGCGCATGCTCCGGTACCACCCGGAGCGCACCAACGCCTACGCGACCTACGCGCAGGCGCTCGCGGATCGCAAGAGCCGCCGGTGCCGCGAGGTGGCAATCAAGGCCGGCGTGCCGCTGTTCAGCACCAGCCGCAAGGACCGCTTCAACCCCGCCCAGCGCGTCGACTACTGGCAGACCGCCGAGCGCGGGGGCTTGCTCGCGGTGGGCGCAGGCGCCGGCTTCACCGGCGACGGCGTGACGGGCCTGTGCGTCATCGACGACCCGCACAAGGACCGCGCCGACGCCGAGAGCGCCACCAGCCGCGAGAACACCTGGGAGTGGTTCGTGTCGGTGCCGCTGACGCGCCGCGAGGACCAAGCCTCCGTAATCGTGACCCATACCAGGTGGCATCCCGGAGACCTGATCGGGCGCATCAAGGGCTCTCCAGGCTTTGGCCACTGGCAGCACATCAACCTTCCTGCAATCGCCACCGAGGACGACCTCCTTGGGCGAAGTCCAGGACAGGCGCTGTGGCCAGCGAAGTTCAGCGCCGAGGTGTTGCTCGCGCAGCGCGGCATGGTCGGGGAGTACACCTGGTGGTCCTTGTACCAGGGGGAGCCGCGGCCGCGCGGCGGCAAGCTGTTTGGGCCGGCGAACTACTACGCCAAGCTCCCCGACACGCACATCGAGCTCTGCTACGGCATCGACCTCGCGTACTCGAAGAAGAGTCAGAGCGACTGGTCGGTCATCGTGCTGATGGCCAAGACCAAGAACGCGCTCTTTCAGGACGTGTACTACGTGCTGCACGTCGACCGCGTGCAGGTGAAGTCGCCCGAGTTCGGCGCGCTGCTCAAGCGCAGGCTCGAGCTGACCTACGGTCCTGTCTACTGGCGCGCGTCGGGCACCGAGCGCGGCACGGCGGACCTGCTTGCGCCGATCATCCAGGTGCCGATCCAGGTGCTGGAGCTCAAGGGTGACAAGTTCACGCACGCACAGCCGCTGAGCGCCGCCTGGAACGCAGGGCGCGTGCTGCTGCCGCTGCAGTCGATCTCGGGGGGCGCACAACCCCCGTGGGTGGCCGCCTTCGTGAAGGAGCTCGAAGACTTCACGGGCATCAACGACGCCTGGGACGACCAGGTGGATGCGCTCGTGAACGCATTTGACGGGTTGACCGGTGCGCCGGTCTCCTACGACGCGGAGTATGACCAGTATCTACCGCCGTTGAGGATCTGACTATGGACACGCACGAGCTGGCGCAGCTGAGCGAGCGCGCCGAGCAGCTGGCGCAGCGCGCGCACCGAACGGAGCTCGCGCTGCACGACCTGCAGCAGAAGTACGCGCGCCTCGAGCGCGATCGCAACACGCTGCTTGCGGAGTTGCGCAGGCGCGACGGCGTCGGCGCCGAGGCTGAAGCCAGTCGTCCCGAGGAGCGCGAGCGTGTCGAGATCTCCTGGAGTCCGTGTGAAGGGTGCGGGCACTGAGATGGCCCAGCGAACCGAGCACACCTGCGATCGCTGCGGCAAGCCTGCCGAGACCGGTACGCGCGTATCGGGCCTCAGCTGGGACGACAGCTACAGCTACGACGACTACACCCGCGTGCACCGGGGCGAGGCAGACCTGTGCGAGGTCTGCTTCGAGGACGTGCGCTGGCTGTTCGAGCTGCGCTGGAAGAAGCCGTGGGAGACGCCAGCGGTGCAGCCGGTCGAATCGTCGGCGGCGGTGGACTACGAGGCGCACTTTGTGATCGACGCCGGCAAGTTCATGGAAGACGTCGATCGGGTCGTCCACGATTGCCTCGCGAGGCCCGTCGCAGAAGAGCTCGCCGCCACGTCCCCCGACCAGCAGCTTGCGCGAGACCCCGAGCGCCAGCGCGTCGGGACCGTGATGAGCGTCGACGAGACTGGGGTGTACGTGCGCCTTGGCCTGCGCGAAAAGGCGCGCTGCCCGGGCTGCGATCACGAGACCGACAACCTCGACGCCCCGTGGTGTACCGGGTGCGGACGGGCGATGGAGCGCAGGCATGCGGACTGACGCAATCGCGCTCAAAGACGCCTGCGAGTGGAACCCCGTCCTCGGCCGCGAGGCGACCAACCGCGACCCGATCCACGCCCGCGCCGAGGTGCTGGTGGGCAAGGACGGCGCCTGGCGGCTGTGCCGCGCGTGTGCAGCGCTCGAGCGCTTCAAGCTCTACCGGACCCGCGCGGAGATCGCCGAGGCCGACGCATGTCCATAACGCGCACGGAAAAGGCCCTGGTGACGGTCATCATGGCGCTGGTGCTGTGCTGGGCGGTGGGCCTGCTCCCGGGCAAGGTCGCGGCGCTGTTTCTGGTGCTGGTGATCGGCGCGGTCCTCGTGGGGCGCGCCGGTGGCTGAGCGCGACGACCTCTTGCAGCAGGCCCTGGACCGCTGGGGGGCCTCCAAGCAGATGCGGCTCCTGCAGGAGGAGTGCGCGGAGCTCACCGCCATGGTGAACCGGTTTGAGCGCGGCCGCGCGAGCGGTCTGCAGGTCGCCGAGGAGGTGGCCGACGTGCTCATCATGTGCGCGCAGGCGCGCCGCATCCTGGGCGCCGAGGTGGTCGACAAGGCGGTCGCGCGCAAGATGGCGCGCCTGGCCGAGCGGCTGATGCGCGGCGAGAGCGGATGATGGATCCCCTCGAACGCAAAGCCTACGTCGCCGGCGCGGTCGCGTCGGTGCTGCTGCGGATAGCCATCTTGGCGGTGATGCTGCTCGGCGGCTGGCGCATTCTCAGCGCCATCTTCGAGACGCGCAGGCTGACCGCAGAGCTGGTGTCGGTGCTGCACGAGGTGCTGGTCAAAGAGCGCGCGAGGTGCCCGTGATGCGCGTATTTCGCTACCAACTCGCCATCGAGGACGCGGTGCAGACCGTGGCCTTGCCGTATGGCGCGCAGGTGCTGAGCGTCGCCTTCAAGCCGTGCGACCGCACGCTGAACCTGTGGGCGAGCGTGCCTGAGGACCACGAGGCCCTCGCGCAGGTGCACCACCGCTTTCGTGTGGTGGGCACGGGCTGGCCCGGTCGCCTCACGGACGCCGACCGCTTCGTCGGCACGGTGATGGTCGATGCGGGCGCGCTGATGTTCCACGTCTTCGAGGTGTACGGATGACTTATGACCGCTCGACTTGGCGCGACCTGGCCATCGCGATCGGCATCTCCGTAGGCATGGTCGGCGTCCCCTTCGGCATCGCCTGGTGCGTGAACCAGCGCGACCAGGAGCGCCACGAGGCGCTGCGCGAGCGCCTGCGTCAGGCAACGATCTCGGAGTGCGAGGAGCTGGTCCGGTGAGGCTGCTTGAGCGCCGCATGGAGAGCCGCCTCGTGCATCCGCCCGAGGCGCGCATCGAGCGCATCCCGAACTTTGCCGCGCTCGAGCAGGTGCGGCGCGACGCGCCGACGCGCTGGAGCGTGGTCACGGCGCTGGCCGCCATCGACGCGCACGAGCTTGGGGACTTCTACGCGTCGGGGTGCCTCGCGGAGGCATTCGAGCGCGACGACCGCATCCGCGGCTGCATGTCGACGCGCGTGAACGCCATCAGCGCCAAGAACGGCCTCGACTTTCAGATCACGCCCCCTGAGGGCCAGAGCGACAAGCTCGCCAAAGCGGTGGGCCTGTGGTGGTTCGACGCGCTGCCCGACAGCACGCTGACGCAGTTGGCGCGCGACATGCTCAAGATCGGCGTGTTCATCGGGCGCATCCACTACCTGCGCCTCGAGCGCGAGTGGAGGCCGGTGCGCATCGAGCGCTGGCGCCCCGAGAACGTGCGATGGAACGATGAGCGCGGCTGCTACACGGTGCGCACCTTCGACGACGAGGTCGACGTGCGCCCCGACGACCCGAACTGGCTCATCATCGAGCCGGGGGGCGAGGCCAGCTGGATGAGCGGCGCGGTGCGCGCCCTTGGGCTCGCCTACCTCATGCGGTCGTTCAACTGGCGCGACTGGGCGCGGTTCAACGAGCGGCACGGCCTGCCCATCATCGCCCTGACCGAGCCGAGCAACGCCGAGGACAAGGACCGCAAGGCGTTCTACTCGGGCGTGCAGAAGATGGGCTCGACCGGCATCATCCGGCTGCCCCAGAACGTCAACGGCACAGGCTTCGGCATGTCGATGATCGAGGCGCAGGACCGCTCCTGGCAGACCTTTCAGGAGTTTCGCAAGGACCTCGACATCTCGATCGCAGTCACCCTGCTGGGCCAGAACCTGTCGACCGAGGTGCAGGGCGGAAGCTTCGCTGCGGCCAACATCCACGACCGCATCCGGCAGGACTTTCTGCAGGCGGACACGGAGATCCTCGCGACCGCGCTGCGCGCGCAGCTCATCTGCCGCTGGGGTCGCTTCAACGTGGCCGGCTGGGACGACAGCATGGCGCCCTGGCCGACCTGGGACACCTCGGTGCCCGTCGACCGGCAGACCGAGAGCGACACGCTGACCAAGATCTCCACCGCGGTGGCGACCTTCCAGTCGACGGGCATGCCGGTCGACTACGCCGAGGTGTTTCGCCGGGTCGGCATCCCGATGGTCGAGGGCAAGGACCCGAACGCGGCCAAGCCCCCCACGCCCCCTGCGGCGCCCGTGGCGCCCGTGCCTGCGGGCGGACGGGCAGCGGCGCGGGCCGAGGCGAAGCTTGCCTCAGGGGCGAAGGCGGCGGCCAACGAGGGCTTTCTGAACGGGCAGCTGTACGCGGACGAGCTGGTGGACCGCGGCGCCGAGGCAGCGGCCAAGGCGGACACGTTCGTGTCCGACCTGCTTGGCCTCATCGACCAGGGCGGTTCGTACGAGGAGATTCGGGAGGCGGTGATCGCGCACTACGCGGGGGCTGAGCCGCCGGCGCAGGTGCGCGACATCCTGCTCAAGGTGCTGGTGCTGGCCAACCTCGCCGGGCGGCGCGCCGTGCTGGAGGACGCGTGACCAAGTGGCGCGACCTCACCTGGTACGTCGTGACGGACGCAGGCTGGGCGCTGCTGTTCGGATACAGCGAGTGTTGCGCTGTGCTGCACATTGGGCCGCTCCTGCTCGGAGTCGAGTGGCCATGTCCGCACGTACGCAGGAAGGACGGGCCATGTACCAAGTGATCGGAACCTGCTCGCTGTGCGGCGGGCGCGTCAGCCGCTGCCCACCGGGCCACTGCTGGCGCCCCGTGGCGTGCTGCGAGTCCTGCGGCGCGTACCCCGTCGGCCAGCACGGCCCGGTCCTGCCGATGGCACCGGCGCCAAGCAATCCCGCCTTCGCGCCGTACACACCGTACGCGCCCTACGTTCCCAGCACGACGCCTGCGTGGCCGCCATGGTCCTGGGGCGAGGTCCTCTGCGGACCCCCGAACGGCGCCAGCACCGCGGACAGCGGCGTCACGATCACCAACGCGGTGCTCGCCCCGGCGGACGAGAACTGGCTCGACCTCTGCCAGCGCACGATCGCCGACCTGAAGGCGTCCACGCCGCCGAGCGCATGAGTCCCTTGTGGGTCGCTCGATCGAGGAGCTGCAGACCGAGTGCCGCAAGGAGCTCGAGCTCTGCAAAGTGGAGCAGCAGCTCATCCGCGCGCACTGCGAGCGCGTGCTGGCGGAGGGCGCGGCGTTCGGGGGCGAGGTCGCGCTCGCGCGCCGAATCCTCGCAGTCATGAACCGGAGCCATGCGTGACCGAAGACCCGAAGCCGGTCCTCGACCGCGCAGCGCTGCGCAGAAGGTGCGAAGGCTGGAAGCCCAACATGACGGTCGAAGTCCGCGTCGCGGACCTCCTCGCGCTGCTTGACGAACTTGACGACCTCGACCGCGTGCTCGCCGCCTCCGAGCGGGAAGCTTTCGCAGGCGATCGACCCCCAAGGACGACCCATGAAGATGCTCATCAAGCTCAGCGACCCGGTGATCTTCCGCGGCGAGGACCAGAAGCTGCGTGCGGCGATCGTGGTCGAGCTCAAGAACAACGAGCCTGAGGCCTGGGTGGAAGAGGGCGAGTCGGTCGCGCTTGTGACGCTCGATCGCTACGGCCAGCACCACCAGAGCGCGACGCTGTCGACGGACCTCACGCCCGGCACCTTCAGCCCACAGGACACTTCAGTCAGCCGCGGCTGACTGCTTCTGGGGCGCTGGGCGCGGGCGGGGCCGATGCGCCGCTCTGGACGGGTCTTATTCGTTTCGTCCGGCCTGCACGGAGCACCGCGCGCGTCGGTCGAGCGTCCGCGTTCAGCGTCCCACCCTATTGGTTCCGGCCCCTGCCGCCCGCGCGTGATCGCCCATGGCCACCTGGACTGTCACCAGCGACGTAGGGCAGTTCGAGGAGGCGGTCGAGGCGCACCGCGAGCGCGTACCGATGACGGCGGCCGAGGTCGTCGACATGACCGCCGAGGAGCGGCGCGCCGCCTTCTGGGTGGCCGGCACGCACGAAGCGGCCGTGGTGCAGACCATCCACCAGGAGATCGAGCGCGCCCTCGCCGAGGGCCTCTCACTCGACGAGTTCAAGAAGAACCTCGCAGAAAAGCTCCAGGGCCAGCATGCCCTCGGCGGCGCGCACCTCGAGACCGTGTTTCGCAACGCCGTGCAGAGCGCCTACAACGCCGGGCGCTGGTATCAGCTCACCGACCCGGACGTCACGGCGGCGCGGCCCTTCTGGATGTTCGACGCGGTGCTCGACACGCGCACCACGCCGCTGTGTAAGGACCTCAACGGCACCATCAAGGCGCACGACGACCCCTTCTGGCTGACGCACTGGTGTCCCTTGCACCACCGCTGCCGCTCGGGCGTTCGGGCGCTGCGCACCTCCGAAGTCGAGCGCCGCGGCGGGGTCACCCCGGGCGGTCCTCCGGGCGCGCCGAGCGAGGGTTTTGGCCGCGCGCCGCCCTTGCGCGGCGAGGACCCGCGGCCGCCGCCCACGGGGCCGAAGAAGGTCCCGACCGACCCACGCATCGAGCAGGTGCGCCAGCAGCGCGAACAGGAGGCGCTGCGCGCAGCGGCCGCCGAGGCGCAGCGGGACCAGGCGAAGCTCGAGGCGCGCAAGCGCGAGGACCCGGTCCACTGGGAGCCGGTGTACGTGCCGAAGTACGGCCCTGAGGCGGGCCCTGCGGTCGCCTGGGGGCGCGCCATGCAGGAGCGTGGCCTTGCCCTCGCCCCGGCCGAGGCGAAGGCGCTGCACGCCGACCTGGCGCGGGCGGGCATCCTGCCCGACGCCCAGGCGCACCGGGAGCTTGGCAACCTGTTTCCGCGCATCGAGCGGCTGAGCCCTGGGGCAAGCACGCTCGGCGAGGCGCTGGCCGACCTCGAGGCGGCGCTCGCGGACCTTGAGGTCGGCACGGTGGCGCACCGGCGCACCGAGAGACTGACCCACGAGCTGCGCACGTCGGCGGCCCTGATCGGACACCGGAAGTCGATTGTCGAGCGAGAAACGGCGCTGGTGCGCGCGCCGCTGACGGTGGCGGCGGGCACGACGGCGGCGGAGGCCGAGCGGCGGCGGGCGGAGTTTGACCGAGCGCTTGGGTTTTACGACCTGATGGCGGATGCGTCGCTGAAGCACCCGACGCACTTTGCCTGGTACTACGGCAAGAACCTGCGCGGCCGCTACGAGCCGTCGCGTCGGCGAATGGTGCTCAACGCGCGCCGACGCGGCCGGACGCTGGTGCACGAGTGGGCGCACGGCCTCGAGCACCACAACCCCGAGCTGCTCGAAGCGTCGCTCGCCTTTCGCGCGGCGCGCACGGCGGGCCTGCCCGAAGAGAGCCTGCGTCTGCGCTTCCCGGGAGCGGGGTACGAGGCGCACGAGATGACGGTGCCGGACGACTTCTTTCACCCCTACGTGGGGCGCGACTACGGGGGCGGGGCGACCGAGGTCCTCACCATGGCTGCGGAGGAGATCTGGGCGGGCGGGGGTGCGTTGCTGCTTGCGCACGACCCTGACCACTTCCATCTCGTGCTGGGGCAGCTGGCAGGAGACAAAGCGTGGCCAAGTGGACGCTAGCGGATGGGACGGTCGTGCACGCGGGCGGCAAGGTCGATGGCCAGACCGCGCTTGCGCAGGCGCTGCGCGATGACCTGCTGACGCTGCGCGCTGGCTACGCGGTGCGGGTGTGGGTGGGGGCGCCGCCGGGGACCAGCACGTCGCTCGACCTGAAGGACGAGGCGCACGTCGATGCCTGGGTGCGAACGCATGCGGCGCGCCAGCGCGTCGAGGTGCTGAGCGGGCCCGAGGTGGCGACAAGCGCCGACGAAATCGAAGACGACGCGGGAGACGACGCCATCTACTGACGGCGCGCATCGGTCCCCCTGCGCTCGGCGGAAGGGGACCCATGGCAGTCGAGCTACTCATCTACGAGCCGATCGGCGGCGACTTCTTCGGCGAGGGCATTACCGGCAAGCGCATCGCGCGCTGGCTGAGCGCGCAGCCCAAGGGCGAGGAGATCGTCGTCCGGCTCAACAGCCCGGGCGGCGACGCCTTTGAGGGCATGGCCATCTACAACGCGCTGCACCGGCACGAGGCGCGCGTGGTGGTGGAGATCGACGCGCTGGCAGCGTCGGCGGCCAGCATCGTCGCCATGGCAGGGGACGAGATCCGGATGAGCGCCGGGTCGCTGCTGATGATCCACGAGGCCTGGGGCATCACCATGGGCCCGGCCGAGGACCACGAAAAGAACGCGGAGCTGTTGCGCAAGCTCAACGTCGAGATGGCGGCGGTGTACGCCGCGCGCACGAAGCAGGCCGACAAGAAGCTGCTCGACTGGATGGCGGAGGAGACCTGGCTGAACGGGTCCGAAGCCCTGGAAAAAGGCTTCTGCGACGTGGTGCACGCCGCCAAGCAGAAGCCCACGGCCCTCCCTGCCGAGTCCAAGGCCGCAGCGTCGCTGCTCGGCCGGTACAAGCACACGCCCAAGTCGCTGCGCCCCGAGGAGCGCCGCCCAGCGCGCACCAGGAGCCTCGACCAGCAGCAGGCAGAGGAGCCGCCGCGCGCGCTGCGCCGGGCGCCCACGCCGCTCGGCGAGCTCGGCCGCTTCGGCGCCCGCTGAGGGGCCTGCAGTCACTACGTAGTCTGCACACGCAAGCAGACTGACAAAGCAGACGTCTGCTTTGTCAACGAGACTGACAAAGGAGACATCATGGAAGAGTTGGAGCAGCTGCTTGCGCTCCTCGGCGTGCAGACGTTCGCCGAGGCAGCCACTGCAATCACGCGCATGAACGCGTTTCTTGCCGACGCACGCGAGCGCACGGGTCGCCAGGGCGGCACGAGCGAGACGCTTGACGTGGTGCGCGCCCAGCTCGGGTTTGCGCGCGCGGTCGAGGCGAGCCTCGGTGCGCAGGGGGGCGAGGCGATTGCGCGCGTCGAGGCGCTCAAGGCGCAGGGCGAGCGTCTGCAGGCGGCCGAGGCGAGCCTACAGGCGCTGCACAAGGCGCAGGGCGACGCGGAGGCGGGGGCGCTGATCGCGCAGGCGACGACCGAGGGGCGGCTCGCGCCCGCCAAGCAGGACAAGGCGCAGGAGATCTACGCCGAGTACGGCGTCAAGGCGCTGCGCACGTTCCTCGACTGCCTGCCGCAGGCAAGCTCGCCGACCGTGCCCGGTGCACCCGCGCCGCGTCAGCCGCGCGCGCAGGGCACGCAGCCCACCGGCACGAGCGAGGGGGGTGAGGAGTCTGCAGACGACCTCACGCCGGAAGAGCTCGCGGTGGCCAAGGCGATGGGCAAGACGCCCAAGGCGGCGGTCGAGGCGAAGAAGCTCTGGGCGAGTTCGCAGGGTCGGATGACCGAGGCGGAGCTCATCGAAATGAACGAAGCGCAGGCTCGCGATCGAGCCAAGGCGCGTCAGGGCTACGGCGCGCACTGAGCGCACCCAGCAGGAAGGAAAGAACCTCATGGCAGCGCTCACTGCACCGCGTGACACCAAGTACTACGAGATCATCCAGAAGGACTGGCTGCCGGTTGCTGCGGGCGTACGCCTGTGGGCCGGCGGCATCGTCGCCGCCAACGCCGCAGGCTACGCCGTGCCGGCGTCCGCCGACGTGACGCAGACGGCGGCCGGCCGCGCCGAGCACTCGCTCGACAACGCACTCGGCGCATCGGGCGACCTGAAGGTCGAGATTCGTCGCGGCGTCTTTCTCTACGCCAACGGCACGGGGGGCGACGCCATCACCATGGCCGACCGCTTCAAGGACTGCTTCATCATCGACGACCAGACGGTCGGCAAGACCAACGGCTCTGGCGCGCGTCCGCGCGCTGGCAAGGTCGTACGCGTCGAGCCGGCAGGCGTCTGGGTCTACATCAACCCGCTGGCCGGCTGACCGCAGGCGGAAAGGAAAAGTAAGAAAACATGGACCTTACGCCTGCCGCGGTCCGCGCCCTGCGCGTGGACCTGCACCGCGAATTCCGCAACGCGTTCGACACGACCTCCGTGCACTACCCGGAGCTCGCGACGACCATCCCGTCGACCTCGGCGCGCAACGACTACACCTGGGCTGCCAACAGCCCGCAAATGCGCGAGTGGATAGGCTCGCGCGTCGTGCAGAACCTCGGCTCGTTCATCTACTCGGTCCCGAACAAGGACTGGGAAATGACCATCGGGGTCAAGAGGAACGACATCGAGGACGACAACCTCGCGCTCTACGCAACCGACGCGCGCAGCTACGGCGAGTCGGCGCGCCAGCACCCGGACCAGCTGCTGTTCGACGCGCTGATCAACGGCGAGAACAACCTCTGCTTCGACGGTCAGCCGTTCTTCGACGTCGACCACCCCATCAACGGCATCAACGCGGATGCGGGCGTGTACAAGAACCTGTACACCGCAACGCCGCTGACGGTCTCGAACTACGAGACCGTGCGCGCCGAGACGGTGGCGCTGCGCGGCGCCAACGGCCGCAGCTACGGCCTGACGCACGACACGCTGGTGGTGGGACCGGCGCTGCAGGCGACCGCGCGCCGCATCGTGGAGATCGGACGCGACGCCAACGGCGCCGACAACCCGAACCAGGGCACGGCGCGCGTGCTCATGATCCCCGAGCTTCCGGGCCTGGACTGGTACCTGCTGACCACGCGTCGGCAGCTCAAGCCGTTCATCTTCCAGACCCGCCGGCCTCTTACCTTCGTGACGAAAAACGCGATCACCGATGAGGTGGTGCTGATCGAGAACGAGGTCCGGTTCTACTGCGACGCCCGGTACAACCTGGCCTATAGCCTGCCGTTTTTGGCAGTGAAAGCGAAGGCTGCCTGATGGTCGACCCCAAGGACCCTGTGAGCACGACCGGCAGCGCGCCGGTCGGCACGTCTGTAAGCCCTTCCCGGTCTGCAGACACTCAGAACCAGCCGACCGTGCTGGTGAAGGTGCGCGCCAAGAGAGAGCGTGGCTTCATCCGGGGCGGCGTGCACTGGCCCCCGAGCGAGACCTATCGCCGGGTGACCGAGGACGCTGCCAAGCAGCTCGAGGCCGAGCCGCTCTTGCAGGTCAGCCGCGTGGGCGACAGCGAAGTGCCCGACGATCAGCGCGGGCAGCTTGCGGCGGCCGACGCCACGAGCGAGAAGTCGCCCGAGCAGCAGCGCGACGAGCTGGTCGATGGCGAGTTTCCGCGCCTGAACCAGTCGCAGTCCGGCGCCACCATCCCCAACCCGGCGCCTGACCAGGCGGCAGCCATCCAGGCGCAGCAGCGCCGTGCGCCGCTCGTCGACGCGACCGGGCGCGCCGTGCCCGAGGGCGACCCGAACGCGCGCGTGCGGCGCGAGGACGAGCCCCTGAGCGAGACGCACAGCTTCGGCGCGGGCTCGAGCGCCGCCGACAAGAAGAAGCGCTAGCCGGGGCTGCCCGCAGGGCTCGTGGCCGCCCGCGCGATTTCCCCCCGCGCCGCCGCCTGTGCCCTGCGGGTGCCCCGCATCTCTTTCGGGTCCACCCCACCCCTTTGCCCCCTGAGGTTGCGTCATGGCGGACCTGCTCACGCTCGACGAGCTCGAGTCGCTCGGCGTCAACCCGGTGGCCATCAGCGACTTCGACGACACGCAGAAGGAGCTGGCGATCGCGGCCGCCGTCGACGAGGCCTACGCCTGGATTCGCATGGTGACCACCGTGCCGCTGCTCGACGCGCCCATCGCGCTCAAGGCGCACGTGGCCAAGATCGCGGTCTACCACCTGCTCTCCGCACGCGGCATGGACCCGGTCGCAGACCGCCTCGTGGTCGAGAACTACGAGCGGGCGCTGAGGTTCCTCAAGGGCATCCAGGACCGCAAGATCCAGCTGCCCGGCATGCAGCCCCCGGCCGACAACCTGAGCGACGACATCGCCGGCCCCTGGGTCCTGAGCGACCCGCCACGCTGGGAGGTCTGACGGTCATGGAGCTCAAATTCTCGGACGCGCTCACCGACCTGCTCAAGCGCCTCGAGCACCCCGAGCGTGCGCTCGAGGCGGTGTCGAAGAACCTCTGCGAAGAGGCCATCAACCTCATCAAGGAAGGCTTCGACGTCGAGCGCGACCCGTACGGCCAAAGCTGGCAGCCCAAGCAGCGCTACGACGGGCGCAAGACGCTGTCGGGACCGACCTCGCGCCTCAAGGGCGGCTGGCACCGGCAGGAGATGGACGCGACCGGCTTCACGGTCGCGCCCAGCGTGAAGTACGCCGCCTACCACCAGCGCGGAAACCCAAGCCTGCCTCGGCGCATGGTGGTGCCCGACGACGCGCTCGGCCTTCCGCTCGCCTGGCAGCGCCGGTTCGAAGAGACCGCCGAAGACACGCTCAAGGCGCTGTACAGGCCGTGAGCAGCTTCTTTCAAGCGCTGGTCGCGGAGCTCGGTCAGGCGCTGGACGACCCGGAGGTCGAGTTTCTCGCAGGCGAAAGCGAGCGCTCGCGCCACGGCAACCGGCTCAGTCGCGTGGTCTGGGTGTGGCGCGGAGGAAAGCTTTCGCCCTCGACGCGCACGCGCTCGCGTGAGGGCCCAGACGTCATCCACCCCATCTACGACGACCTTGCGACGGTGGACGCGTACCTGCGTGCGCCGGGCGACGAGGCGCTCGAGCAGCTGTGGACGCGCGTGCTCACGCTGGTGCGCCAGCGGCTCGGCACGGCGTCGCAGCCGGGCGAGTACGTGTTTTTGCCGTCGCAGGGGCAGTCCGTCTCTGGGCGCACCGATGCGCGCGAGGTGATGCAGCGCTTTCAGTGGCGGCTGAGCGTGCGCGAGCAGAGCTTTGGCGCCGCTACGCCGGTCGCGATCCTCGGTTTCGATACCAGCTACGCGCTCACGCCGCGCTGAGCCGCACGAAGGAGAGTCCATGGCAGACAGTAAGGACGGCGCGCAGCCTGCGCGCGAGGGCGACCTGCGCGCGCCCGACGACTGGGAGAAGACCTTCTTCCCGGCGAGCGAACTTGGGCAGCCGGCGCGCGACGCTTGGAAGCACGCAGCCGCCTCGGCGCTGCACGGCTGGGCCGCACACGCCTACCACCAGGGCGAGCCGCTGAAGCTTTCCAAAGAGGACTACGAGGCGGCGCTGCAGGCAGCGACCACGCTCAAGGAGCAGGACGGCCGGCCCACCTACCTGCCCCACCCGGCCGCCCTCAGCCCGCACCTGCCACAAGCGGCGCGCCCGCAGCCTGAGGCGGCGCGACAAGAGGCCGAAGGGGCAGCGCCGCCTCCGTTTGAAGCGGAGGGCGCTGCGGAGCGGCTCCTGAGCCGCCGGAAGGGGAGCTGAGCCCATGCCCATCCCCGGCCAGAGTCTTTCCATTCGCGACCCGGGCCTTGGCCTGGTGGAGCCCGCCAGCAACGTGTTCGTGCTCTTTGGCACGAGCTCGATTGGCACGCCGAACGTCGTGCAGGCGCTCGGCAGCCCCGGCGCCGTCGTCGACGCCTTTGGGGAGGGTCCCCTCGCAGAAGGCCTCGCGCACGTGCTCGAGGTCGCAGGCGGACCCGTCTACGGCGTGAAGCTGCCCTCGGTCGTCGCTGGCACCGCCGGCGCCGTGACCAAGGCCGCCGCTGGCACCTCGACCGGCACGGCCGCCCTCGGCGGCACCCCGTTTGGCGAGTACGAGGTGATCGTCGAGATCACGCGCACGGGCACGCTCGGCACGGCCGAGTTTCGCTACACGCTCGACGGCGGGCGCACCTACTCCGAGTCGCGCGTCGTGCCGAGCGGCGGAAGCTTCGCCATCCCCAAGACCGGCGTCACGCTCACCTTCACCGCGGGCGCAGGCCCCGTGTACCTCGAGCGCGGCGACACCTTCACCGCCGCCACCGTCGCGCCCTACTACAGCGTGACCGAGGTGGGCGCCGCCTTCGACGCGCTCGGCACCTACCTCTCCAGTGCGCCCACCTTCGACCCGGACGCGGTGATTCTGCTCGGCCGACACCCGAGCGGCACGGCCGCCGCCACCCTGTTCGCTGTGCTGGGCTCACGCCTGTCGGCGCTCGAGCAGTCCTTTCGCTTCGTCGGCGGCATGATGGATGCGGGCTCCGCCGACACGCGCGCCAACGTGAAGACCGCCCTCGCCGCGGTCGCCGATTCGCGCGTGCTGGTCGTGTACGGAGACGCCGTCCTGGCCTCCGGCAAGCCGTACGCAGGCTACGGGTCGCCGAAGCTGCCGGCGCTGGTGGCCGTCGCTGCGCGCGCTGCCGACAGCCTGCCCTCGACCAGCCTCGGTCGCGTGGCGGACGGTCCGCTCACGGGCGTCAGCGCGATCACGCACGACGAGTACGTCACGGAGGAGCTCGACGCGGCGAAGATCACCACCCTGCGCAGCTACCCAGGGCGCGCGGGCTTCTACATCACCGACGGGCGCATGAAGTCGTCGGTGGGGTCCGACTTTCGCAGCTGGCAGTACCGGCGCGTGATGGACCTTGCGTGTCGCACGGTGGTGCGCGCGCAGTCGCAGTTCGTGCTCTCGGAGCTGCTGGTCAACCCGGACGGCACCATCCAGGAGGCCGAAGCACGCCGCATCGAGGAAGTGGTCAAAGACCAGCTTCGCGCGGTGCTCATCGACCCGAAGAACGCCTCGGGCCGCCGCGGGCACGTGACGGCGTTCGAGTACACCGTCGACCGCGTCGCCAACATCGTCAGCACGAGCTTCGTGCCGACGTCGGTGGCCATCCAGCCGCTTGGCTACGCCGAGCGAATCAAGACCGACATCGGCTTCGCCAAGAACCTCGGCGCGTGAAGGAGACCGTCCGATGAACCTTCCCATCACCGAGCAGCTGATCAACGGCCACGTCTTCGACTTCAGTACCATCGAAGCGCTCTGCGGCCCGCGTCTCGTCTCGCGCTTTTCCGCCATCAACTACGAGCACGGCGTCGAGCAGGGCCTGTTGCGCGGCAACTCGCCGCACGTGCTCGGCTCGACCCGCGGCACCTACGACGCCAACGGGTCGTTCACGATCTACCTGGAGGAGTACGACATCCTCACGACCGCGCTCATGGCTGTGCCGACGCCGCTCATCGGCGGCTACATGGACAAGCGCTTCCCCATCGTCGTGACCTACGCCGAGCCCTCGACCGGCAGGCTGCTCGTCGACACGCTGACCGGCTGCCGCATCATCCGCGAGCGCCGAGGCTACTCCGCTGGCGCCGACGCCCTGATGGTCGACGTCGACATTCACATCTTCAAGGTCACCTGCAACAACAAGCCCGCGCTGCTCGACAACTCGGGCCGCCCCTGAGCGGGAGTTCTGCAGACTGACGACGTAAGGACGAAACCACCATGACGATGCAGCTCATCGAGGGCGGCGCCACGGGCGCCGAGCCTCTCAGCAAAAAGCAGATTGCAGACCTGAAGGCGCAGCACGGCGAAAAGCTCGTGCTGGCTGAGACCGAGACGGGTGAGGCGTTCGTGTTCCGAAGGCCAAGCCGCGCCGAGTGGCGCAGGTACATGAGCGTGCTCTTGAACGAGCGGCGCGCGCACGAGCGCGACGTTGCGGGCGAGCAGCTGTGCGTCGATACGCTGGTGTATCCGGCGGGGGGCGACGGGCCCGACACGCAGCGCCTCCGAAAGACGTTCGACCTCTTGCCCGGGCTCGCCCTTCAGATCATCGGCGACATCTCGGATCTGGCAGGCGCGGGCCAAGGCCAGAAGGTGGGAAAACTCTAAGCCGCGACCTGTCCCGCATGCGCGGCGACCGCGAGGCCGCAGCCTACGCGATCCTCGCGCTGCTGGACCCCCAAGGCGACGAGGAGACGCGCTACCAGGGCGCGCTGCTCATCGCCGAGGCGCTGCGCGATCTCTTTCTGATCAGGTCGGCGCTCATCAAGGTGCGCGGCGAGGATTGACCCCATGGCCGACGAGACTGGCGCAAGCTTCGTCCTGAAGCTGGTCGATAAGATTACCGCGCCCGCGCGCGCGATGACCACGGCCGTACGAGGTCTGGCGGAGGCGGAGCGACAGGTCCAGGCGGCAAGTACAGTCACCACGCGCGCCATCCTCGCGGTCGGCACGGCCGCGGCGGTCGCCAGCACGCAGGTGCACAAGCTCGCCTCGGCGCAGGCGGTGCTCGTCAGCCGCACGATCGCCGTCAACAGCGCGACAGGGCGTGGCGTGGGCGGCTTTTTGTCGAAGATGGGCGCCATGCAGGGGCCGGTGCACATGCCGCACCTTGCAGGGGCAGGGTCGCGGGGCAGCCACGGCTTCAGCGGTCCGATCCACGACCGGTTCATGTCGGGCGCACCGCAGGGGTTCATCGGCCCACGGCGCGCCACGGGCATGGAGCGGTTCACCTCGCAGCTGACTGGCGCTGGCAAGGAGATGTGGCGCTGGAACGAGGCGGTGGGCGAGAGCAACACCCAGCTCAGCGACATGTTCCACAAGCTCGCCTCGACGCCGCTCGGGCTCGCCGCGCGTGGGCTCAAGGCGATCGCAGGCGCAGCGTTCGATATGTCGGCGGCGCTGCTCGAGGCGGCGCTGTCGGTGAGCAAGCTGCTGCTGGGCCTTGGCGCCATCGCTGCGGGCGCCTTCGTCTACAAGATCCTCGAGCTATCCAACTTCGCCGAGCGCGCGAAGTTTTCGCTGTCGTCACTTGCGGGCTCGACCGAGGACGGCGCGCGCGAGTTCAACCAGGCGCGTCGCATTGCGCTCGAGCTGGGTCAGGGCGTCGAGCAGGTCACGCAGCAGTTCATCAAGCTGCGCGCGGCGCAGTTCTCCCCGGCGGACAGCGAGAGCATTCTCAAGCTGTCGGCCGACCTTGCCACGCTGGGCGAGGGCGCGGAGGCGGCCGAGAGCGTGGTGCGCGCGATCACGCAGATCAAGGCCAAGGGCCGGCTGCAGGCCGAGGAGATGATGCAGCTCGCCGAGGGCGGCAACCTCTCGCAGAACCGCATCTACGAGCAGCTCGAGCAGATGACGGGCATGAACCGCGAGCAGCTGCTCAAGGCCCAGCAGAAGGGCGCCATCACCGCCGCCATGGGCATCACGGCCATCCAGCGCGCGATCCTGCACAAGTTCCACGAAGCGAAGCCCGGCGACGTCGCCAAGGACGTGGCCAACAAGACGCTCGGCGGCGTGTGGGCGCGCCTGAAGGCGATGCCCGACATCTTCATGCTCGACATCGCCGAGTCGGTGAACACCACGAAGCTCAAAGAGGGGATGCAGGTCATCATCCAGGCCTTCCAAGCAGGCGGAAAGAGCAAGCTCACCGCCTTCGCCCAGAAGTCCATCGACCTGATGGGCGAGCTCGTCCCGCTGGTGGTCGACTTCGCAGAAGGCTTCATGGCGGGATTCGACGGCATCCTCGAGGGCCTGGACCTGCTCGAGCCTGCGAAGCTGAAAGAGGCCGCGCGCGGCGCTGGAGAGTGGCTGGCCAACTTCTTCGGCAACGCGATCAAGTTCGCGGAAAAGGCCATTCCGATCATCAGCAACGCCGTCAGCGAGTTCCTCAAGTCGGTCGACTGGGATGCGCTGACCGAGAGTCTGCTCAAGGTCGACTGGGGCAAGCTCGCCAAAGACCTGCTGCTCATCGCCGAGGCGCTGCTCAAGATTTCGATGCTGGGCGTGACAACGGCCGCGGGCGTCGTGTCGTCGGTGCAATACCAGGGTCGCGGCATGCCGCAGATTCAGAAAGAGGGCGGCAACCTCTGGGAGTCGATCAAGAGCAACATGCTGCTCTACGGCGGCCTCGGCGCCGGTGGCGGCGCCTTGGTCGGAAGTGCTGCGCCCGGAGTCGGAACAGTGCTCGGAGGCGCTGTCGGCGGCATCGGTGGCGGCGCGCTCGGCCTCGGGTTTGGTCTGTGGGACTGGCTGCTCGACGAGGGCATTCAGGCGACCGCGCCCACCGCGGGCGCCGATGGCCCGCAGGCTTCGATGCGCGCGGTGGTCACCGGCAACACCTTCAGCCCGACCATCACCATCCAGGCGCCCGTCGGCGCCGACGAGGCGAAGCTTGCGCGCCTGGTCGGCGCCGAGGTCGAGAAGTCGCTCTACGGCTTCGCCAGCAACGAGCTCAGCGAGGCGGTGCCCGCATGACGATGTTCAGCAGCTGGCCCATTCCGAACTGGCAAGAGGCGCCGTCGCTCTGGGACGCGTGTCGTCTCGACGGACTGCTGCTGCCTGGCGTGTGGACCTGCAACATCGAATGCAAGCGCGAGCTGGATGTGAAGAAGGCCGCGAGCTTCGACGGCGCGCACTACAAAGACAAGGGCTACACCCCCGCCGAGGTCATGCTGTCCGGGCGCTTTCTGCCCGAAGACTTCATCACCTGGCAGGACTGCGTGCGTGCGCTGCACCCGCAGACCTTCGGCAAGGAGCGCAAGCGCCAGCGCAAGGAGCTGCGCCTTGACCATCCGAACGCGCACCTGATGGGTGTGACGCGCGTGTATCTCGTGTCGATTCAGGCGCCCACCTTCGACAACGGCCTCGCCGAGGTCGCCATCGAGCTCCTTCAGGCCGTCAAGCCTGCGCCCGTCAAAGCCAAGAAGGCCACGGCCGCCGAGACGAGCGGGCCTGAGCCGCTGCAGGGCACGGCGCTGGATCTGTCGATGCCCTACGACCTCGAAGTGACCTACTGAGCCCCGCGCGATGCTGGCAAAGCTCAACGGACTCCCGATCCTGTCCGGCACTCTGCACGAGCCGGTGCGCGGCGCGTGGACCGCGCGCGTCGAGGTCGACGACGACGCCGCTGGCGGCGGCTTCAGCGGCCCGGTCACGCTCGAGGTGGGCGATGCGACGTTCACAGGGGTCGCCGAGGGCGAGCTCGCCGACGGACGCTTCGTCGCACGCATCGTCGGCGGCAAGGGCGGCCTCAAGACCGACCTTGCCGCCAACTACTACCACGACGCGCGCCTGCGCACGGTGGTCGATGACATCCTGCGCAGCACCGGCGAAGCGCTGGACGAATCGGAACCCCATACGGAGCTCGACCAGGCGTACGTGCCTCGCTGGGCGCGGCTGAAGGGCGACGCGCGGCTGGCGCTGTCGGCGGTGGCCAAGCACCTGGGCGGCTTCTGGCGCGTCAGCCGAAGCGGAGGCGTGGTGCTGCGCGTCGCGGACCCCTGGACCGACCTCGGCACGACAGTCGAGGTGGGGCGCGACGATGCGGCCAAGACCGCCACCCTTGCACCCGAGGACGGGCCGCTCGCGCGTCCTGGCACCGTGGTCAACGGCCGGCGCGTGGTGGATGTGACCACGCACTTCGACGCGCAGGCGATGCGCCAGAAGGTGTCGCACGAGGATCTCTCGCGCTCACGCTCGCCGGGCGCGGCGATCATGGAAGCGGCAGCGCGCGCGACGCGCTCGGAGCGCGCCTACGCGCAGTGGTACCCGGCGCGTGTGGTGAGGCAGGCGGACGACGGCTCGCTCGAGCTGTACCCGGACGACGAGACGCTGCGCGGCAACGGCCTCACGCGCGTTCCGCTGCGCCACGGGCTGCCCGGCTGCTCGGTCGAGCTGTACGAAAACGCGCGCGTGCTCTTGTTCTTCGAGGGCGGGCTTCCGACGCAACCGGCCGCGGCGCTGTTCCCGGGTGAGACGCGCGTCAAGACGGTGCACCTGCATGCGGACCTGATCGAGCTCGGCGGCGGCGGCGCAGGCTTCGTCGCGCTGGCGAGCAAGGTGGATGCGCAGCTCAAGGCGATCTCGACGACGCTCGGCAGCGTGGTGAGCGCAAGCTTCACCAAGCCGTACAAGCCGATCAGCGTCGCAGCTTCCAAAGTCAAGGCGGAGTAGCCGATGGCCGACAACGACGACATCGGCGGCGACTTCACCGGCGTCGACGACCTCGACTTTTCGCTGACGGTGGTCTACGGCCGGCGCGCGCTGGCCGAGGCGATCGCGCGCCGCTGGCTTCAGCCCGAAGGCACGCTCGTGTACGCGCCTGACTACGGCCAGGGTCTTGCGGACTACCTGCTGGCCGATGCGGACCCGGCGCTTGCGGGAAAGCTCGAGCAGGAGGCGCTCAAAGACGAGCGCGTCGAGGCGGTCGAGGTCCGCGTCGCGCTGGTCGCAGGCGAGCTGAGCATCGTGGGGAGGCTCCAGGACGCCCAAGGTCCGTTTGACCTGACGGTTGCGTACGACGGGCTCAAGGCAGCGCTGTCGCTGGGAGAGGAGCGCTGAATGGCCACGCTCAGCCTTGCGCAGCTCTGCCGCGTGGTGACGCCGCAGGGAGCGCGCGACCTGCTCACCGACATCCTGGTGTCGCTCAAGTTCCCCGCGCGCTCCTGGCAGGAGGGAAGCAACCAGCGCTCGCTGCTCGAAGCCTACAGCTACACCTACGCCTCGTGCACCGAGGTCATCGCCAAGATGGCGGCCTCGGGCTTCAACGACACCGCGGAAGACGAGTGGCTCGACCTCTTCTCGATGAGCGAGTACCGCCACAAGCGAAAGGACGCGGTGCGCACGCGCGGCTACGCGCAGCTGGTGGCGAGCGCCGCAGCGCCTGGGCCCTTCGTGATGGACGACCGCAGCGTGGTGCTGTCCGATGCCACGGGCCGCACCTATCGCAACGTCGAGCCCTTCACCTTGTCGGCGGGGCAAACGGTCTCGGTGCTCTTCGAAGCGGAGACGGCGGGCGCTGCGGGGGACGTAGCCACGGGCGCGCTCACGGAGCTCAAGACGCCGCTTGCGGGCGTCAGCGCGAGCAACCCGCCGCTTCCGGGAGCCACGACCTGGATCACGGTCAACGGCGCGGACCGGGAATCGGACGTGGCGCTGCGTGAGCGCAACGCGAACAAGTGGGGCACGCTCGGCGCGGTCGCCATGCCGCGTCGCGCCTACGCGTACTACGCGCTGAAGGCCTCAGACAGCGTGCGGCGGGTCTACATCGACGACCAGAACCCGCGCGGCCCAGGCACCATCTCCATCTTCGTCGCAGGCGACGCAGGCCCCGTGGCAGCGCCCGTGGTGACTCTGGTCAACGAGTTTCTTTCGGGCTCGAGCGACGGCGTCGAAAAGCGCGCCGCGGGCGCGGACGTCGTTGCGTACAGCGCCGCGGCGCAGAGCGTGCCGGTCGCGGGCGCGGTGTACCTGATGAGCGCCTACAACACGACGCAAACGCGCGCCGACATCGAGGCCGCTCTCAAGACGTACTTCCGCGACCTGCCTGTTGGCGGCCAGCGGGTCACGGCGCACGCGCCGGGCGTGGTGGGCTTTGGCGAGCTGTACCGAGCGATTCTGACCATCCCGGGCGTGCGCAACGTGGCCTTCACGACGCCGCTTGCGGACGTGCCCATGGCGCCTTCGGCCGTCGCGACGCCCGCGCTCGCGCTCACCTACGAGAGCATCTGATGTCGATCGCGTGGATCGACACGCCGGGAGAGGCGCTCAGTGCGCTGACGTCTCCCATCCGCTTCACGGCCACCAAGGACCTGTCCTTCATCAGCTGCTCGTTCGAGGGCGCGCGCGCGGCGGAGATGGTCTTTCGCGACGGCGTGTTCGAGGCTCCCTATCTCGAGTCCACCAAGGTCGGCAGTAGCTACAGCGTGCGCCGCACCGGAGGCTGGCCGCTCGGCGCGCGACCGACGATGCACGTCGAAGAGCGCGGAGACGCGGCTCCCTCGTGGAAAATACTCTACGGCGTCGACTTCACGACGCAGCCGCACGTTGACTACCCCGGCCCCGGCGCCTACACGATTGCCGGCAAAACCTGGTATTTGAAGGAGAGCGACGTCGCCGTCAGCCAGATGCACCCTTATATGAACGTGGGCCTCGGCTGGTACGCCGATTCTTCGTACAACGGATCGGTCGGCGATTTCGGGTCAGGGAACGGTACCTACACCTATCCGCATTGGTTCTTTCCACTGAGTCAGGTGCCGGCGTATTCCGAGTCGCTGCCTGTCTGTCTGCGCGTCTACCCTCCGGGGTATTGGGGGTGTGCAGCGGGATTCGTCGACAGTACAAGCGACACCGTGCGGCATCAGTGGGACAAAACCGATCGTGATGCGATCGTACTGCGCCGCCGAAACGCGGGCGTGAGCGCAAAGTTCGGCCACCAGTACAGTGGGCAGATGGACGCGTATTCAGACCGGGCGATCGCGGTGTTTGAGTTGCCTTCGATCCTGAAGACGCTGCACGCCATCGCAGCGTTACCGGGCGCAGTCGGCCCGGTCACGGAGTCTCCGTCGGAGATGGTCTTTATCAGTCCGTTCGGCCCCTCCGACACGCGCCAAGCATTGAGTCTGAATGAAGTGGTCATGCCGCGCGCGAACCCCGGTCTGTTCTTCTCCGCGTACGGGCCCGGCATGGCGGGCTTCCCCACGTCCATTCGCGGCTTTGAGTTGTGGGGGTACACGTCGTGAGCGAGTCGGCGACTTTCCTCCTGCCCGCAATGCCCCCGAGCGGCGCGCTGCCGGAGCTCGAGCGCGACAACCTCGGCTCAACGACGGGCCGGCCGCGCAACTTCCGCGCGCTGATCGCAGCGCTCTCCCCGCGCGTCCTGCGCGGGCCGGTGGGCGCGCGCTTCGTCGGTGCGCTCGGGTTGATGCTGGACATGCTGGCGAGCGGCGCACGGTCGGCGGTGCTCGGGCGCTCGATGCTGAGCAAGGAGTTTGCGCCCGACGCCTTGCCGCTCAAGGGCAGCGAGCGCGGCATGCCGCGCGTCTCGGGCGAGAGCGACGCGACCTACTTCCACCGCGTATACGACGCGTGGCGCATCTGGCAGCGCGCAGGCACGGGCCCCGGCCTCATCGAGGCGTTTTCCTGGATGGGCTGGAACGTGTCCATCGTCAGCAACCGCGACTGGAACTGGGACGGGCATCCGGAGAACTGGAGTCGCATCTGGATCGTGGTCGAGCCCGGCCACGGCGTCGGCGACGACGGCCTGTGGGGCGATCCGAATCCGGACGGCTCGGACGCGCTCTGGGGCGATGGTGGAATTTGGGGAACCAACGCGAGCGCGCGCGTCTTTCGAGACGCGCACATGCTCGCGCGCGACTTCAAGCCTGGGCACTACCTCGTCAGCCACATCATTCTCAAGCTCGATAGCGCGAGCGTCACGCCCGATGGGACCTGGGGCGATCCGACGCAGCGCTCCACCCACTGGCTCTACTGGCGCGGCTGAAGAGCTGCGCGCGCGAGGCCGATCCGATGGCGTTCAACCTCACCGAGGTCGACGAGTTCACTCCCCATGTGTCGATGCCCGAGGACGGCATCGACCCACGCAACGCAGCGACCTTGCAGAGCGGGTTGCAGGCGCTGGCCAATCGCACGAACTACCTCGGCCTGCGCATGGGGCTGCTCACGCCGAAGCTGAGGACCAAGCGCTACGCGTTCGGCGATGGCCTTGGCAGCGTGAACGGTCACGTGAACGGCGGGGGCGGCGACTACAGCCACTTCGCGTCGGTCGGTTACCAGGTGCTGCTCTACAACCCGCCGGGCTCAGGGCCCGAGCACGCCACGCAGCTCGCCTGGTCGGAGCGCTTGCGGCTGCCGGTGGGCGCCACGCTCAAGGGCTATCGGGCACGCTTCAGCGCCTCGCCCAACACCGCCGGGCTGACGGTGACGGCACGAGTGGTCAAGAGCCCTGTCATCGCGATGGACGCATTGAGTGGCGATGGCCCGACCGCAACGCTCTCGGAGAGCGTGCTGACCGAGCACCTCACCGCAGCCTCTGTGCTCGGGAGCGACGTCGTGCTCGACGAGACCATCGTGCCGGACCGCTTCTTGTCGCTCTCCTTGACCATCACCGCCGAATCTGCCGATGCGGAGTGGTACCTGAGGCTGTTCGCGTACGAACTGACCTTCACCGAGCCTCCGCTCGGCGCGGGCTACTGAGGAACTCTCCACATGGCCATTGAACCTTGGCTCGGGGACCTCCTCGGGTACCGTCAGATTCAGGTCGGTGCGACCGGCGACGTGCAGCTTCCTGCGCGCGCGCGGCTGCGCCTGTCGCGCGGGTTCGTGGCGGTCGACGACGCGATCGCAGGCGTCACGGACCTCAGCGCCGATACGGCGCGCGTGATCAACGCGCAGACGGGCACCAGCTACACACTGGCGCTCGCCGATGCCGCCGCGGTCCTCGCCCTCGCCAATGCCTCGGCCATCACCCTGACCGTGCCGCCGCACAGCGTGGTCCCCCTTCCGGTGGGCGTGACCATCCCGGTCTACCAGGACGGCGCGGGGCAGTTCACGGTCGCGGCCGGCGTGGGCGTGTCGCTGCTGTCGGCGGCGACGCCGCCCCTGCGCTCCGCTGCGCGGTACGCATCCCCTGTGGTGCTGTTTCAGCGTGCCATCGATACCTGGATCGTCAGCGGCGGGCTGGCCTGACCGTGATCCCGCCCCGGAGAAGCTGATGGCCCGAACCGTCGTTCACGGAAGCATCGGACGAAGGCAGCCGCTGGAGGTGCGCGCAGGGCACACGCTCACGCCGCAGATCGCGGTGCTGACGCTCGCGAGCGGCCAGACGCTCGACGCTGAAGGTGCGAGCCTCGTGCTTCGCATCTTCCAGCACGAAAGCGACCTCGCAGAGCTCAGCGTGCCCGGCGGCGCCTTTGACGTGCCCGAGCGCCTTGCCGACACGGCCGACGGATCTCCGCGCTTTTTGATCACGCAGAGCAAGGAGCGCCTGGCGGCCGTGCTCGAGGCCGCAGGCCCTGAGCCTCTCGTGAGCAGCAGGCCCCGCACGACCCGCAATCTCTACTGGACGTGCAGCTACCAGGAGGCTGCCGGCGCGCTGTTCCCGATGTACTTCGGTGCGTTCACCGTGTGGCTCGGAGCCGCCGGTGACTGAGTCGGCCGCAAGCATCGTCGATGTCGAGACGCTCGTTCCAGCCCCGCTGGTGCCCCAGACGCTGCTCGCGGCGGTGACCACGCAGAACGAGCTGCTCTGCGAGCTCGCAGACTTGCAAGGCCTGCGCGGCGCGACCGGCCCGCCTGGGCCCGCCGTCGATCCTGATGCCATCCCGTTCGCACCACGGCGCGCCATTGCCGCAGGCGCATCGCTGCCCATCCCCCCTGCCGGGGCGGGTAGCTTCGTGTGGTCGACCCTTGCAGACGCGATCCTTGTCTTCGATGGCGATCGCTGGGTCGTGCTGAGTGGGGGCCCGACCGAGCCTCAGCCGCCCGACGTGACAGCGGTCGTCAACGATCTCGGAGAGACGCTGGTCAACGACCTGGGCGAGGTGCTGCATGGCAACGCATGAGTCACAGACTCCCACCAACGGGGGCACGCACGTAGCGATCCGCTATGACGTTGCGGACGCCGCTGCGCGCGACGCGCTCGCCGTGGCCGCTGAGGATGCCGGGGGCATTGCGCTCGTACGCGACGTGCGCCGCCTCGCCGCGGTGGTGGCGACCTCGCCCGTGCAGTGGAGCGAGCTTGCAGACCGCGCCGAGATGCTCTCGCTGCTCGCGCTCAAAGCCGATGACGCAGCGACAGCCACTGCGCTCGCCACCAAAGCCGACGACGCGGGCACGACGGCTGCGCTCGCGACCAAAGCCGACGCCTCAGCCGTCGCGGCAGCGCTGGCGCTGAAAGCGGCGCAGACCTCGCTCGATGCGCTGGTCACGGCAGTCTCCGCCAAAGCGAATCAGGCGGCTGTCGACGCCCTGACCACCACGGTGGCGAGCAAAGCCGACGCATCGAGCGTCGCCACGCAGCTCGCGACCAAAGCCGATCAGACCGGACTCGCTGCCACCAACGAGGCGGTCGCGCTGAAAGCCGACGCGGCGGCCACGACGGTGTCGCTCGCAAGCAAGGCGTCACAAAGCGCGCTGGATGCCCTCAGCACCACGGTGGCCGGCAAAGCCACCAGCAGCGACGTCGCCACGGCACTCGCTGCCAAAGCCAGCCAGGCGGCGCTGGATGCCCTCAGCACCACCGTTGCGGGCAAGGTCGAGCAGACCGCGCTCACGACGGCACTGGGGCTGAAAGCCGACGTGACCGCGTTGACGTCTGGGCTCGCCGGCAAGGCGGACCAGACCGCACTCGACACGCTCGGCACGGCCGTGTCTGCGAACACGAGCGCCATCGCGACCAAGGCGGCCCAGAGCGCGCTCGACACGCTCAGCGGCACCGTCAGCGCCAACACCACGGCCATCGGCACCAAAGCCGCGCAGAGCGCCCTCGACGCGCTCAGCACCACGGTGGCCAGCAAAGCGGCCCAGAGTGCGCTCGACACGGCTACCGGCAACATCGCAGCGAACACCACGGCCATCGGCACCAAAGCCGACGCCTCAGCGCTGGCCTCAGGGCTCGCGCTGAAAGCCGACGCGGCCGCCATGGCGACGGCGCTGGGGCTGAAAGCTGACGCCTCAGCCTTGACGTCAGGGCTGGCGCTCAAAGCAAACCAGAGCAGCCTCGACACCACCAACGGCAACGTCGCTGCCAACACCAGCGCGATCGCGCTCAAAGCCGACGCGACAGCGCTCACCTCGGGGCTTGCCGGCAAGGCGGACGCAGCCGCCACCACGACGGCGCTCGCAAGCAAAGCCGACCTCGCGCTGACGATCAACACGCAGACGGGCGCGACCTTCACCCTCACAGCCAACGCGCCCCGAGAGTGGCTGCTGATGAACGCGGCCACGGGGCAGACGGTCACGGTGCCGCCCAACAGCAGCGTGGCAATCGGCACGGGCATCCCCTGCACGCTCTCGCGCCACGGCGCGGGCGTGACCACCGTGACAGCCGGCGCAGGCGTCACCCTTCGCCCTGCCAACACGATGATGATCGATGTGCAGTACGGCGTCGCGACGCTGACCAAAGTCGGGACCGATGAGTGGTATCTGACCGGGCAGGTGGTGGTCTGATGCCCGGCGCAGCGCGCACCATCGCCTTGCCTCGATCGTTGCGCGGGCTCGATGCAACAAAGATGTATGCGCTGAGTGGTTTCACCACCCTCGACCGCTATGCCACAGCCAACGGCGGTGGCGAGGCTGGCAGTCTTGCAACGGGGTTCGCTATCTTCACGCTCGCTCAGCTGCGAAGCCTGCCGAGCACGTCGCAGATTTTTTCTGCGCGCAGCGGCGGCTCAGCCGAGGGCTATTTCAACAACGTCAATTCGAGTAATCAGCTTGTGTTCCAGGTGAAGGGCACAAGCACATTTCTCGCGAGCCCGACCTATCCTTTCGTCGCGAGCGACGTCGGCAAGATCTTTCTCTTTGGTGGCCTGGTGAGCACGGCGGGTCTCGTAAGGCTGTTCGTCGCTCGCGCAGAGCGCGGCGTGGGCACTGCACAGACGGGATACGTCGCGCCGGCTGGAACCATCCCCGCCTCGTTGGTGGGCCTCGCAAACGCGGTGCAGCCAGCCGTAGGCTTAGCCATTTTCGCAGAGGCTGCCTTGCGGGGCGTTCCGTCAGACGCTCAGGTTATCGCGCTCTATGACGCCGTGCGCGCCCTTGGCGACTTTCCCGCTAGTGCCGTCGCTGAGGCGCTCATGCCGGGCACGACGATCACGCATCGCTGGTCGCTGCGCGACACCCTGACCGCGCGCAAATACGACGCCGCAGACAACTCGATCGCGCCCGCAGGCATCGCAGACTCAGTCACGCTCGCCGCGGTTGATCAGATGGCGCGCACGGGCTTGCCCGTCGTGAGGCGCATCGACCCGAGCACGAACGGGCGGATGACGTATGGAGCGCAGGGGTTTGCGGTCGGGGTAGCGCTACAATCGGCGCTCGGGGCGGGATTTCTCGGAAGCGCAGCCGGTTTTACCATTCGCCTCGCCGTCACGTTTTGGTCCATCGCGAGCTCCACGGGATACATCGCCGTCGCTTGGAACGGCGCGAGCACTCGCGGATGGGCCATCAACCGGAACGTCACAACACTCGGGTTCTACGTCCGCGGTGTGTTGGTGTCCAAGGCGCTCACGGCGGCCGATGTGGGCATGCCGCATCTTCTGCACGTGGTCTACAACGGTTCCGCGATGGAGGCCTTTTACGACGGCGTGTCCATTGGCTCGGCAGCGGCCCCGTCGTACTTGGCTGAGAATTCGCCGGCCCTGATGGCGCTGGGCGCCATCAACACGACCGCGAGCTTTCCGGCGAACGAGAGCGTTTGGAGCTTTGCAGGGGCGAACTACATCGCCAGCGCAGCCGATGTCGCAGCCGATTTTGCAGCCTGGCAGCGCACGGCACGCCTCAGCGACATCCCCAGCAAGCCCGACGCGAACCGCTATGAAATCAGCACGGACATCATCGCTAACGGGGGCCCCTCAGCGGGCATCCCCGCGACGGTGCTCGACCGCGTAGGCACCAGCCACCTAACGCGCCTTGGCACAGGTCTGCAGGTCGCGCAGCGCGCAGAGCGGCTGTGGAGCTACGAGACGAGCCCTATTTTGTACGGCGCGGGAACCTTCACGCAGACCGACTATTACGAAACTGCAACCAACCTCGGGGACAGCAACACGCAAAGCTTCTGGGCTGCGGTGTTCTTCCTCGTGTTCAGCCAGTCGGTCACGTCCAAGCCCCGCGACCTCTTCGGCAGCATCAACAGCACCTCGACGCAGGGCTTTGCCATTCGCTCTAACACCAGCAACAACTCGATCAACTTTCTCGCCATGGACAACACCGCAGCTGCCCGTACCCCGACAACGGCAGGCATCTCAGCGACAGACGTGGGCAAGCTGCAGGTCTATCTAGGGGTTTGGGATCAACCTGCGACGAAGGTTCGCGGCTATTTCAAGCGTGTTGAGTCAGGCACAGGCACCACGGTCACGGGCTACGGCCCCAGTGCGGGGGGGATGCGCATCGGGCGCAACTTCCAAGCAACCGACCGCGCCGCAGATGGGCTCGTGGTCTACGGCGTCGCGGCTGGCTTGGGGGTGCCGACGCTTGCTCAGATCCAAGCCTTCTACGATGACACGCTAGCCAACGAGCGGATCGGCTCGATCTCGGGGCTCACCACACTCCGCGTCGATCTGGACGCCGATGCGCGCGCCAACAGCAACACACTCCCCGCAACGCTCACCGATCGAGCCAGCGGGACGTTCGGCTTCGCGCGCACTGGTGCCATGCCGACCACGTCGCAGTACGCACGAGCGTTTGGCTGGTGAAAAGGAGACGACCATGCAGAGCATCCGCGACCTGGTTCTGGCGTTCGCCGAAAACGAACGGACCACCTACATCAACGGCGCCAACAACGGCGCCGACGACGACCTACAGCCCGAAGAGCGGCCCAACCGCGCGGAGCTGATGCCGAACTGTCTGATCAAGTTCAGCGACGAACTGGAGATCTACGGAGCGACCGTCATGTACATCTGTCCGGGTCGCGGAGCGACGACGATGTACGGTCTGACGTTCGACGGCACCATGTTCACGGTGGGCGGCTTCGAGGTGACCGCCGTCACCGACCGCATCCCAGCGGACCCGAACGAGACCGCGATGCCGATCTTCGAGGAGCCGCCCTAAAGGCGCCAAGGACGAGGATTGAAAACGCCATGCACAAGCTAATCTTCGGTGCGTTCGTCGCACTCTGCCTTGCCTGCGCTGCGCAAGGCAACGCGCTCGAGCACAGCGTGCGCAGCGCCATCAACGTGCTCACCGACGTCGGCGACCCGGCCTGCGCGCTCGCCAAGCAGACGTGCCTATTGCGGCAGGACCTCGCGCTCACGCAGGCCGAAGGGGGCGACCGCGACAAGGTCGAAGTCTTCAAGCGCATCACCGCGCGGTGCGCGGACGTCATGGACACCTGCGCCACCATGCGCACAGCGCAGCAAGAGGCCGCGCAGCTGCTCGACGACGGCAAGGTCGAGGCCGCAGCGCTCGAGGTCGAGCGCGTGAAGGACGCGTGGCGCGGGCTCTCGCCTGATGCCGCCGAGGAAGGTACGCCGTGAACGCGAAGCTCGATCTGACCCCATTTCTGCTGCGGCTCGTGCCGCACATCCTCGCGAACGCCCCGGCCATCGCCAAGGCGCTGTGGCACCAGACCGAAGGCAACCTCCCCGAGGCCAAGCAGCGGCTGCGGTTCATGGGCGACCACAAGAGCGACTGGCAGCGCGCGCAGCCTGGGTTTGCCGAGCGCCTGAAGAAGCTCGAGGGGAACGATCCTCCGTCGGAAGACGAGAACTGAGCCCCGGGAGACCCATGGCCATCCAGAGCAGCCCTCCGGTCGCCGGCGCGAACCCCATCTTCATCCCGCGCTGGATGCCGGTGTTCTTCGGCGAGCTGGGCGTGCTGGAGGACACGCGCCCCGGCAAGAGCAACCCGCGCATCGAGCAGTACCACGCCGTCACGCGCGGCGGCCCTGCGCTGGACGATGTCGCGTGGTGCGGGGCGGCCTTGTGCTGGGGATTCGAGGCGTGCGGCATTCTCAGTCCGCGCACCAAGCGCGCAGCCGACTGGGGCAGCTGGGGCGTGCCAGTCCTCGGCTGGCCGTTCGGCGCCGTGCTCCTGTTCGACAAGTCGGACCGGGACGCCAAAGGCTCGGGCCACGTCGCGCTGTGTCTAGGCGCCAGCGGCAAGCGCGACGTGTTCGTGTTCGGCGGCAACCAAGACAATCGCTGGTCCTTCGCCACCCGTCAGCAGAGCAAGGTGCTGGCGCGCCGCTGGCCTAGAGCTGTGGAGATGCCGATGCCGCTCATCGAGCTCGTGTGACCTCGTGGTGGGCCGCCTACGGCGACCAGGTCGCAGGCGCCCTCGCGACCGCCTTGATCAGCGGCCTCGCGCTCCTGACCGCCCACTTGAAAGCGCGCGCCACCCGCCAGCTGCTCGACGCCGACCGCGCCTCAACCACCCTCCGAAGAGACCTCGCCTCGCCACCACCGCCGCCGCCGCCGCCCGCCCCAGCGCCGCACCCGCTGCCGGCGCTGCCGTCGCTGCCCGACCTCTTGGCGCGGCTGGAGACGCAGCTGCGCGCGGAGTCCGAGCTGCGCATGCGCGTGGCCAAGGGCGAGTGGGAGGCTGAGCACCTGACGCTCGAGCTGCGCGAGGCGACCGAGGCGCTGCGCAAGGAGCGCGCCCTCTGCAGCGCGCTCAAGCGCGAGCTTGACGAACTGCGCCGTCAGCTGACGACGGGAAACGCGCCGCCTCCGCGCGGACCTCTGAAAGGATCGACCACCCATGGGCCTACTTCCGGCCGAGACCTGGCTGAGCCTGATCGCCGCCCTGGCGGCCCTCATCGCGACGCTCCTCGCCCTGGGGCTGCGCGCCCTATTCCGGAGCCTGAAGGTCAGCGAGACGAGCGCCTTGTTCCAGCAAGCGGACACCGTCGCCCGCCAAGTGGTGACGGCCGCTGAGGAGTGGGCGCGCCGCAAGGTCGACCGCGTCTCCGGCGAGGAAAAGCACCAGACCGCCAAGGCCGAGTTCAAGAAGCTCGCGCCCAAGGCGGCGGCGGAAATCGGCGAGGAGGGCCTGGACGTCCTGATCGCGGGCAAGGTGAACGAGCTCCGGCCGCAGCTTGCGGCGAGCGCCTCGATTCCGCCCGGCGCGCGCGCCACCCCCCAGCAGCTGGACGACGAGCCGACGCTGCCCCCGAAGCTGCTGCCCGAGCGGTGATGACCGGCGCGCCCCACGCGCGTTGACGTAGGCCGCGCGGGGGAGATACGATCTCGTTTGCCCTCGACACGCGCGACACGCGACACCTAGAAACGCCCGAGGCGCCCGCAAGGGCCTTCGGGCGTTTCGCTATTGCGTCGTGCCAGCCCGAAGTGAGCGTGTTCTCCCAAGGCGAGTACGCTCGTGGGGCAGATGGCAACCAAGACGAAGAAGCGCAAACGCGTCGCGCGCGTGCCCGGGACGCTGGCGGAACTCGTGCAGGCGGTGCGCGCCAAGGAAGGGCTTTCCTACACCGAGATGGGCGCGCTCGTCGGCGCCTCGCGCGGCGCGCTGTGCGACATCGAGCGCGGCCGGCGCCTCATCAGCGCCGCGCTGGCTGCGCGCTGGGCCGAAGCGCTCGGGTACGAGGCCAAACCCTTCGTGCAGCTCGCGCTGCAGGCCGATATCGACGCCGCCGGGCTGAAGTTGCGCGTGCTGGTGAGGTAGAAAGCTTCCCTTTTTGTCCTGTTCCCACATCCTGAGAACATGCGCAACCCGCCCCCCCCCGGCGGCGCGCAACGATGCGCGGGCCCCCGCCAGCGCGAAAGGGTCTACGAACATGGCAAAAAGCAGTACCGCGACGACGAAATCCAGCGACGTGGCAGCGCCGGCCCCACGGGCGAAGGCGCTTGGACCGAGCCCCAGGGCGCAGAAGAAGGCGCAGAAGGGCGCCTCCGCCGCCAGCGGGAAGGCGGACGAGGCGGAGGCAGCGCGCATCGCGCGCAACGCCTACACGCGGGCCTGGCGCGCCAAGAAGAAGGCGGAGGCGGGCGGTTCGGGTGGTGGCGGTGGCGCGAAGAAGCGCCCCCCCTACCCCGACACGGTCGAGGCGCCACGCGGCGCGCAGGCGGCCGGTGTAGCGCCGACGGGCGTGGTGCTGACCCTGCCGATTGAGCCCGGCACCAAGGCGACGGCGGGGCAGGTGAAGGCGACCCTGGCGCTGATGACGCAGAGCTACCGCGCGAAGGTGCGCGCGTCGGCGCCCGGCAGCTACGAGCGCGCAGAAGGGGTGCTCACAGGCCTCGAAATGGCCAAGGCGCTGCTCGGGATGATGAGCGAGGAGTCGAGGTGATGTTGATGTACTGGATGGCGCACACCGGGCCGGATGGCGACATCGTGGGCTTCTACGAATCGCTGCTTCAGGCCAACGAGGCCACCAAACACATTCCCGGGATTCAGCTCCAGGAACTTCAGGGCGTATGCCCGCGGCTGCAGGTCGAGGTGGCGCAGGCGAAGCACAACCTCATGCTGGCGATGCAGCTGGGAGCGCAGCATGCGCGCCTTGCGCTCGGCGCCGACGATGAGGACGACTCCTGATGGCCAGGCGCAGCCTGGCCGCCGCGGAGCGCGACGCGGAAGACCTCGGCCTGCCCAAGGACATCGAGGCGACGCGGTGCGCGGCGCTGGCGCTGAGCAATGCGCGCACGCGCGACGCCTACGTCGGTGCGCTGCGGGATCTTGCAGACTGCGCGCGGCGCCTGCAGTTCGCATCGCTTGAGACCCTTGCGGAGATTGCGCGGCGCGAAGCGCGCTGATCTACAGACCGGCGGCGGGCCCTTCGGGTCCGCCTTTTGTCGTTTGTGGCCACGGATTCAACCCAGGCGAGTGGCACCGGAACCGACTTCCTGGCCGCCAACAAAGGAGCCATACTGTTCTCAGGAGTTGAGAACCAGATGACGACGAAGAACACGAAGACGCCCGCGCCGGTAGCCAAGGTCCACAAGCTCAGCATCCTTGATGACGAGGGCGCGCTCTGCGGATCGACCAGCCGCCAGCGCACCTCCTTCTGGGAGAAGGTGACTTGCAAGGACTGCCTGAAGCGGGAGCCCACGGGGCCCGCGAAGGCGGCGCTGAGCGAGGACGAGCTGGACATCGCACTCGACGCCCTGCGCGTCTGGGCGGCGCGCGAGCGCGACCTTGCGATGCACGACGCCTGGGGCGACAGCGCGGGGCAGCGCCAGAAGCGCGCGATCTACGACCGCCGCATCGCGGTCGCCAACGCGCTCGCCAAGCGCCTCGGCGAGGAGGTCAAGTGATGGGCGCCCCCTGGAACACGCGCCGCGGGCGCCCGCCGCTGCCCCCTGAAGCACGCAAGGACGCGCGCCGCTCGGTGCGCCTGAGCGACGTCGACGAGGCCGCGCTCGAGGCCGTCAAGAGCCGTCTAAAGGTCGACGACGACGCGGTGGCCATTCGCGCCGCGATTCACCTGGCCGCCCGAGGTGCACAGTGATCAGCCGCGCAGCGGTTCGCCACGCCTGGCCGCTCAGCTGGCTCGTGTACGCGCTCCTTGCCGGCGCGCGTGGTACGCAGCGCCGAGGAGGACGAACATGATCCAGCCCGAAGCTTCCCACCACGTGCGCGCGCCGCTGCCGCCGGAGCCGCCGCCGCTGCGCCCGGAACTGCTGGAGCGCTACAAGCTCGCCGTGGCGGAGTGCCGCGCGGAGGTGACGCTCGGGACCGAGCGCCAGAAGCTCTTCTTGGCGCTCAACCCCGCAGTCGCGGCCTTCGCCAGCAACGGCCACCGCACCATCGCCATCACTGCGCTCGCGCTCGCGGCCGTCGCGTCGCTGACCGGCTTCGTGCTCATCAAGCGCTCGCACCAGCGCTACCAGGCCGCGCGCGACGTCATGCTGGAGCGCGCACGCGCTGTCGGCGCTGGCGACGACTGGCAGACCACCGGCGGCATGAAGAATGCCCTCGGCAAACCACGCGCCGAGGGCATTCGCGTCACTACCGCGATCCGGCTGCTCTTGCTCGCCTACACGGCCTTCGACGTCATCGCCATCAGGGCGCTCCTGAGCGAGCGCTAAGCGCGCTCAGCGCGCAGCCCACTTGCGTTTTGCCACCGCTCGACGATCACGTCGCAGTACGCAGGCGACAGCTCGCATCCGACCGCGTGGCGCTCGAGCTTTTCGGCTGCGATGAGGGTCGTGCCTGAGCCGAGGAAGGGGTCGTAGACGAGGTCGCCGACGTCCGAGAAGGCGCGGATGAAGAAGCTCGGGAACTTCACCGGAAACGCTGCCGCGTGACCCGTGACGCGCGCGCCCTCTTTGATGTCGAGGACGTTCGACGGGTAAGCGAGCCCCTCGCCATGGCCCACAGGGGACTGCGCGTTGTTGCCCTTGCCCTGCGACGCCGCGCTGATGTTCTTGCCTGCGCGCTTCTGGGTTGCGTAGTCGAAGGCGCCCTCCGAGTCATGGCGAACGTGCTTGGGGAAGAACCGAAAGGATGCCGAGCGCGCGTAGTGAAAGACTGGCTCCCAGCCGTTCTTGAACTTCTTCATGCTGGCAGGGTCGCCTGGCAACGACTGCCGCAGCCAGCAGTACTCGTCCACAAACCGCCATCCCCAGCGACGCACGTGGGTAACGGTAAGGTCCTTGACGTAGAGGCTGCGCTGCCCTTCGTTGCTGTGCTCCTTGATGTTTACGAACCAACTGCCGTCGGGCGCGAGATGCGCGATCACGTTGGCCTGCACGGCCTCGAACCATCCGACGTACTCCTCCGGGCGAATCGGCTCGAAGCCTGAGCTCTCGTCGTACTTGCGCTGCGACGCATACGGCGGACTGGTGAAGGCCAGGTTTGCGCGCTCGTTCACCTCGAACAGCCGCGCCACCACCTTCGGGTCGCGACAGTCGCCGCACACGAGCAGGTGCTGCCCCAGCTTCCACAGGTCGCCTGGCCGAGTCACAGGGTCCTTCGGAAGCTCTGGGATTTCGTCCTCGGACGCGTCCGCCTCAGGGCCCTCGTCGCCTGCGCCCGCCTCGTCGAGGCTCGTGCTGAGCGCAGTAAGGTCCTCGCTATTCCAGCCCGCCATCAGCGCATCGTCCGCGCCGTACTCGCCGAGCAGGCTAGACAGCTCCGATTCGTTCCAGGGCGTGAGCTCGGTCAGGCGGTTGTCTGCCAACGCGAGCAGGTGCGCTTCGGCCGGGTCGAGCGACAGGTAGCGCACCGGCACCTTCGACAGCCCGAGCTTGAGCGCTGCGCGCAGGCGCGTATGCCCCGCGATCACCTCCCCATCCTGCATGCGCGCCACCAGCGGCGCGCCGAACCCGAAGCGCTTGATCGACTCGGCGACCCGACCCACAGCTTCGTCGCTGATAAGCCGCGGGTTACGGTCCCACTGCTTCAGGCGCTCGATGTCCACCCAGACGGCTGCGACCTCCTGATCCTGGCTCACGAGGGCCTCCGTAGCTCGGCCTTGCCCGAGGTCGCCTGCTCCCACCTCTGCACGATGACGTCGCAGTACTCGGGTCCGATCTCGATGGTGCGGCAGCGTCGCTCGAGCTGCTGCGCAGCGACCAGCGTGGTGCCCGAGCCGCCGAAGGGGTCGCCCACGAGCTCGCCCTTGACGCTGCTGTTGCCGAGCGCGTGCGCGACGAGCTTGACGGGCTTGGTGGTGGGGTGGTCCTCCGAGCGCTTGGGCCGGTCGAAGGTCCAGAGCGTCGTCTGCTTACGGTCCGGCGGAGGTCGGTGCGCGCCCTCGACCCAGCCGTAGAAGATCTGCTCGTGCTGGTAGTGGTAGTCGGAGTGTCCGAGCACGAACTGGTCCTTGGCCCAGGCGATCGACTGCCGCCACAGCTTGCGCTTGGCGAGCGCCTCGCCAAACACCGCGAGCTGCGGCCCCGGCGGCGCGCATACGTACCAGACCGCGCCCGGCCGGCAGTGCTGCAAGAGGCCCTCGAACGCTTCGTCAAGCAGCTTGGCAAGGCCCTCGGCGCCGTCGTTGTGCACCGGCAGCGCGTCCTTCGTCTTGCCGACGTAGTCGACACCGTAGGGAGGGTCGGTGAACACCAGGTCAAACCGCTCCGCCTCGTCCGCCATCAGCTGCGCCCACACGCGCGGGTCGGTGCTGTCGCCGCAGACCAGGCGATGCTCGCCCAGCACCCACAGGTCCCCAGGACGCGTCACCGGCACCTTGGGCGGGTCGGGCACCTCGTCTTCTTCGGCGCCCTCCCCGTCGCCGCCCCCACCCTCTTTGATCAGGTCGGTCGCCAGCTCCTCGAGGTCCTCGCTGTTCCAGCCCGCCATCGTCGCGTCGACCAGGCCGTACTCGCTGAGCAGGCTCGACAGCTCGGTGTTGTTCCAAGGCGTGAGCTCAGTCAGGCGGTTGTCGGCGAGCGCGAGCAGGTGCGCTTCGGCCGGGTCAAGGTTCATGTAGCGGACGGGCACCTTCGTCAGGCCCAGCTGCACGGCCGCGCGAAGGCGCGTGTGGCCGGCGATCACCTCCCCGTCCTGACGACGCGCCACGATGGGCGCGCTGAAGCCGAACCTCTTGATGGAGTCCGCGACGCGCGAAATTTGTTCGTCTGTTATAAGTCTTGGATTGCGGCTCCAGGCGCGCAGCGCCTCGACGGGCACCCACTCGGCGGCGAGCTCGGACTCGCGAGCGCTCGGCTTCTCTGCGTCGTCGCGCATCAGTACAGGTCCTCGCTGAATAGATGCCCATGGCGATAGCCGCTACGGCACGCGCTCTCGATGCCCGCTGCCTTCTGCAGGCGGAGCCCTTCCTCGCGATCGACGTAGCGGTTGCGGCTCGTGATGAAGCCTTGCTCGTGCCGGCGGTACTTGGCGTCCCACGAGCCAGGCTCCTGATGCTCGACCAGCGCATGGGCAGTGCGGATGCAGTCGTGGTGGCGGTGACCGCGAAAGATGCGCCCGTCGCAGAGGCGGATGGCGGAGCAGATGACGGTCTCGCGCTCCACCACCGGGTCATCCAGCTCAGCACGCAGTCGTCTGATTCGGTCGACGTGCTTAGCCGCGTTCTGCACGTGCGCTGCAGTCACCCTGGGCGCGAGCTCATCGGGCTCGCTCGGCTCAAAGGGCGCGTAACCGCGGGTCGGCGGAACCATGATCATCATGCGTGCGCCGCTGAGCACCAGTAGGGCGGCTTCGAGGGCATCGAGGCCGCGGGGGTGAGGGTTGAAGCGGAGATGCTCGACGACATACGTGCTCTTGTCGTCACGCTCCGGCGGCCCGAACACGAGCAGCGCTTCGCCGTCTACCTCAACTGCGGCACCAAGCCACACCCGCTGCGCAAGGTCGGTCAGCCGCTCGATGCGCGCTCGTTCGCCCTCAGTAGACATCGCTCCCCCCAGACCGCACGCGCGCCCAGCGCTCGCTCAGCGTGTACTCGTCCATGATCCTTGCGTACTCGCGTCGCTTCTCGCTCCAGGCGAGGCGCTCGGCGTGAAGCTTCTCCGCGAGGACCTCGCCAGGCGATTTGGCGAGCTTGTCGGCGATCAGCGCCTCGACCTCGGCGAGCTTCTTCGTGGCCTCGGCCTTCAAGCGTCGAATCTCCGCACGGTCGGCGCGCGAGGTACGCATGACGTTCTGCATCTGCAGGTAGCGCGCTTCGGCGCTGTCCGCGCGGTGCAGAGCCTCGGTGTACTGCTCCCACAGCTCGGTGCGCTCGATGCGCCGCGACGCCTCGGACAGCGCGAGCGCAAGGCGCACCGGGCGCTCAGCGTCGGCGGGCTCACTCGGCTTCGATGCGCCGGCCATCTTCTTCCCCCTCCCCGCGCGCGAGCGTCTCGAGCTGCGCCAGCGCGTCGCTCACCCCGCGCAGGTACCCGACCAGCTCATCGCGCTGCCCAAGGGGCGCAGCGCGCACCTTCAGCTCGTAGGCGATGCGCTCGCGCTCGAGGTGCTGGCGCAGCCGCGCGATGACCCGCGCGCTCTCGGGCCCCATGATGGCCGCTTCCAGCGCGACCTGGTCGCGCGGCAGCTCGTACTCGACCACGACGCGCGGCATCGGGCCCTACTGCGGCAGCGGCCCGAAGCGCTCGCGCTCCTCGATGAGCATCTTGTCCGCGGTCTTCGCCGCGCCCTCGGGCCCCGCGCCGTTGGCAAGGGCGCAGGCGGCGTAGTGCCGCCAGGCCTCACGCATCAGGTGCAGGCGCGCAAGCTGCATGCTCTCGATGCCGAGCTGCGTCCGCAGCGCCTCGGCCTGGAGTTCCTGCTCGCCCGCGCGCAGGTTCGTCCAGCCGTACGCCGCTTCGAAGGCACGCAGGGCCTCGCCGTACTGGCCCGCGTCGAGATACTCCTTGAGTGCCTGCGTGAGCGCGTTCGCGATGCGCTCGCGGTGCGGATATGTGATCAGGTCGTCGACCGTGGTGCGTACCATCTGCGCATCATCGCGCTGCCCGCCGGCGAGACGCAACCAAAGTAGTGTGCGGCAAACGATCTTGCCTTTGCCGCTGGCTGAGCTCGTTTTTGATCGCGCGCAGCGCCCTACCCCGCTCAGCGCCGGTCTGGGCGAGGTTGTGCCGCGCGACGTTCAGCTCGCGGATGCGCTTGGCGTGGTGCGCTGACTCCTGGTGGATGCGCTCGATGTCCGCGATGAGCTTCTCGCGCACCACCAAAAGCTCGTCGTCCCCGTACTCATCGAGGTGTCCGATCGCATCCAAGGTCAGGTTGTCCGGGCGGTTTTTCGGCATGACTCTCCCTACGCAGGTAGTGGTTTCTACCACGATCTACGCGCGACCAGCCCGGCCGATTTTCCCGCCGTCAGTCGTCGGGCGGCGGGCCGCGCGCATCCGGATCACGCCTGGTACGCGCCGCCGAGGTCTGCGCCTCGGCGCGGCGCTGCGACAGCGCGTGCTGGTACTTTGCGTACTGGCGCGCGACGCTCTCGGCGCGCAGCCACTGTCCTGCGCGCGCCAGCTGCTCCACCTCGACAAGGCCCTGCCGCACGGTCTCTTCGAGCACCTCGAGGGAGAGGCCCTCGAGGTAGCAGGCAGTGGTGGCCGAGGCCTTGTGCGCGGCGTCGGCGACCGCGATGCGCAGGTCAAACTCCACCATGCGCTCTTCGGGCGTCAGAGGCCGCGGGTCAAGCCCCACGGCGCGCGCGATCTGAAAGTCCTCGGCCCCCTGCCCCTGCCGCGCGAGCGCCGCCCGAAGGGCGTCGGTGGCGCGCCGCAGGGCCCGCTCGAGCACCTCCGCATGCTCAGACCCCCCGGCGCTCACCCGCACCGCCGCAAGGCGCGCGTCGAGGTCGTCCCGGAACGCCCGCCAGGCCTCGGGCGGCTCCTCTGACAAGGGCGCCGTGCGCATCAGCGCCGCGAGCGTCGCGTCCCGGTCGGCCTGCCGCAGGGCGGCCTTGTCAGCGAGCAGATCGCCCCTCAGGGCGCGCTTGAAGAGCCCGCGAAAGTACTGCAGGGGCGCCACGCCGTCCGGCACCCGGCACTGGGCAAACGTGCGCGCTGCCCGGTCCGCTTCGAGCGGGTGCTGGTGGTACTTTTCAAAGCACAGCTCCCCCCGCAGCACCGTCGCCGCGCGGCCCCCGTGCTGCGCCCTGAGCGCCCGCCAGACCGCCTCCTCGAGGCTGAGGGGACCTGTGCGCCGGGCGGCGCGCGCAAAGGCCCCACGGGCGCCGCTGGGCGGACGTGGGCGCCGTTCGCAGGTAGCGCGGGAGGTCGATCGAAGGACACGTGCGCTTGGCGCACGCGCGCGCCTGCGCGCATTGCCGCCGGCCACGGGGGGGCGATCTGGGTTCTGTTCTTTCAGTTCACGATCGGGCCGAGGTTCAAGAGGCTCGGAATCAAGCGAAGAGAGAGACAGACGGAGCGTCCGCCCCCCCGGACGTCCAGTGTCAGTGCGTACGATCCAGCGGCGCACCGGCAGGTCGCCGGCCTGCACGCAGCTTGCGCGGTGCTCCTCGACGAGCTGGATGCCGGGCCAGGTGGCGATCGCCTCAAAGGCGCGGCGCACCTGCCGGTCCGACACGCCGACCAGGGAGGCAAGGTCGCGTGCCGACCAGCGCGCACCGGGGCAGTCCTCGACGAAGGCCAGCAGCACCGTCGAGGCGGCCGCGCTCGGCATCTTCGATCGCAGGTGCATCAGGTGCGCCCGCTGCTGCGCACGCTCCGGCGACTCGCACGCCGCCCAAAAAATGCGCTGCCGGGCGTAGGCGCGCCCAGTGGCTGAGGCTGAGTCCGACCCTGGGTACGGTGGTTGCGGGGCAAAAGCTTGCCCACACCGACCCGATGCGATAGGTTGCATCTCGATTCCGCGATCCGAGAGCCTCGAACCTCATGCCGCCAAGCTGATGGGTTCGGGGCTTTCGCTATTTGGGGTTCGGCGAGAACTCGTCTCGCACCGCGTCCACCTGTTGCACAGCACACGCAAGGGACGCAAGTATCTGCCGCAACTTCGGTAGCGCGTCGGTAGCGCGATGGCCTGAAAAGGCGCATCAAATCGATATCGGAAACGCTACTTCGGGCGATCGCCGACGCGCCCTGAGGCGATCGCCACCTGCACGCCGAGCGCTGCTCGCGTCCTGACCCCTGGACGTCTTCCTCGGCGGGCTGCGTGGCCTCCGGTGCCGCGGGCCCGCGGCGCGCGCGACCTGCGGGCCAGGCGCACGCGATGCCCGCAGCCTGCGAAGGCGCGCCCCCTGCGACGTGCGCGAACGGCCACGACGCGGCGGACGGTCGCGCGCGGTCCGCGGAAGGCCCATGGGCGCACGCTGCGGAGGTCGCAGCAGCCGGGGCGGCGGAGTGCGGACGTACGCGCGCCGCGGGCAGCGCGTGGGCGCAGGGCGCAACGCGCGCCGGCAGCGGGTCTGTGGACCGCCTGGGGGCGCGAACTGCGGGCAGGGCGCGACGGTGGGGCGCAGGGGGCGCCTGGGCGCGGCGCGCGGCCTTGGCAGGGGCGTGGGGCAAGGGGAGGGTGGCCTCGTGGCGCGCGGGGCGTGCGGGGTCTGGGCACGCAGGGGGTGCGTGGGCACGGCGGGCGGGCGCGCGGCGGGCTGGGGGCGCGGGCTGGGCGTGCGCGCGGGAAGCTTGACCACCGCTTAGGTGGTGGGATAGCTCCCCTCTATGGGATCACCAAAATCGCGGCGGCCGCAGCAGCCGCAGCGCATCTACGCCCTCTGCACGCACAAGGGTGGCGTTGGAAAGACCACCACGTGCGTGAACCTTGCGGCAGGCTTCGCGGCGCAGGGGCGACGCGTGCTCTTGGTGGACCTCGATCCGCAGGGCAATGCGTCGGACCACTTGGGCCTCAAGGTCGACAAGGGCGACAACACGCCGGCGGCCGCGCTCATGCTCGGCTTCTCCACGCTCGAGGAGTGCGTGGTGCGCGCGTTCGACATCGACGTGGTCGCAAGCGGGCGGCGCACCGTCGTGGCGGACGCTGCCATGACGACCACGCCCGAGGACCAGGGCAAGCTGCGCGAAGTGCTCCGCAGCGCGCCTCGCTATGACGTGGTGCTCATCGATTGCCCGCCCGGTTTCGGTGCGCTGACCCTTGCGGCGCTGCGCGCCTCGGACGGCGTCATTGTGCCGCTCGTGCTCGAGTACTACTCAGCGTCGGGCCTGGTCGACCTGTTCGACACCATCGAGATCGTGCGCCAGCACAACCCCGCGCTCGACGTGAGTTACATCTTCCCGCATCGCTCGGACCTGCGCGTCAACCAGTCCAAGGACCTGCTGGCTGCGGCGCGCGCGCAGTTTGCGGACCGACTGCTCGAGACCTGCATTCGGCGCGACAACCAGCTGTCGCTCGCGCCAAGCGAGCACAAGCCCATCTTTCACCACGCACCCAAGAGCAACGGCGCAAGCGACTACCGTGCTCTCACCGAAGAGCTTATCGCGCGAGGTGCAGCATGAGTCAGACGAACCTGAAGAACAATCCACTCGCGCGCTTCAAACAGGCCGAGGCTGCGCTGGGGCTTCCGCCCGCAAGCGCTCCGGTGCAATCGGAGATCGCGCAGGACCCGGCGCCGGCATCGACGCAGGACGCGAAGTTCGTGCGCGCCAGTGCACCGCCGCCGCCTGCAAACGTTCCCGCGGCTTCGCCGCCGCCTCCCGCGCGGCCCGCGGCGACGCACGTGCCGCCCGTCGTGCATGCCTCACCCGAGGTGCTGGCGATGCTGGAGGGGGATGAGGCGCTGCTTGCGCTCGGGCGCGCCACGCTCGCGCTGGCGGACCCCTCGATGCTGCCGCAGCGTGCGCCGCGCGACGCGCGCAAGAAGATGCCGAAGAACCGCACCGGCACCTTGTACGTGCCGTACCCGCGCCAAGACGGGCGCGAGACCATCAAGACGAGTTTCAACTTCGACGCCGAGGCGCGAAGGGAACTCGACGCCTTCTTCGCGGTGATCGGCATGCCGCGGCGCAACCTGTGGACCGAGCAGGTCTTGCTTCGCGCCGCGCGTGCAGCCCTCAAGGCGCACACCGCCAAGCAGAAAGAGCTCTCGCATGAGTAACGTCGGCGCGCGGCACGCGTGGCGCTTCGAGCGCAGTCCGAAGAAGCTGTGAAAGAAGAAGAGTAGGGCGATGCCCCCTCTCCATCGCCGACGCTCCGTCCCACCTCCCGGACGCACCGCGTGCAAACCATGCGAGCGCTCTGCGCGCAAACTCTTGCACAACCTGAGTAGCGCGCGGTATGCAAACCCCTGAAGGACCGGGGGGCATTGGCGTGGAGGCAGACGTTGCGCACGAGGAAGAGGCCACCGAGGACGCCATCGAGCGTGCGCTCGGGGTGCGCATCTTCGTCGTCATGCAGGAGCTGAGCGCGCACTGCGAAGCGTCGGGCGAGGACCCCTCGGTCATCGCAGCGGCGCTTGCAAACCAAGCGGCGCTGCTGCTGGTGGAAGAGGGATACGCGCAGCAGGACATCCTGCGCGCGTTTGCGCGCTCGATTGCCTGGGCGAACGTGGCGAGTGCGACGGCGCTCGGTGGGGATGCGTAGAGGGAGGTTGGGCAGGATGAAGCCACTTGATACGAAGAAGAGGGCGGCGCTCGAGCGCGCGATCGTGAGCCGAGGCGACCGGTCGATTCGCGAGGTCTCCGAGGAGCAGAATGTTGCGTATTCCACGGCCTATCGGACGTGGCAGCGCCTGCGCAAGGCGCCGTCGGAGCCGAAGGCGGGGGCGCCGAAGCTTTCGGTGGTGCCGAAGAAGCAGGAGCCTTCGGCGCTGCATCCGATCACGCGCACGGTGGCGACGGCCGCGGCGGAGGCCGGGATGGCGTCGTCGGGCGAGGTCGCGAAGGTGCGCGCGGAGAACACGCGTTTGCGCCTCGAAAACGCGCGCCTGCGCGCGCTGCTCCGCGCGAGCGTCATCGACCTCGACATCACCGTGAACCTGCCGAGCCGCAGCGCCGAGGCAGCAGAGTAGGGCACGCGCCGCAACACAGGGGGGGGAAGGGCACAATGGCGATCGCGGAGCGGCAGGTGGTGGGCGAGGTCGATGCCAAGCTCGGCAGGTTCGGGCAAGGGCCCTGGCTGCTCGAGCCCGACCGGGTGGAGTTTTGCGTGGCGGGCCTGTCGTGCTTGATCGTGCGTCACCCGGAGTTCGGGTCGCTGCTCGGTTTCGTCGGCGTGCCGCGCGGACAAGCTGCGCGCGTGGACCTTGACCGACTCGATGTGCACGGGGGCATCGACACGGTGGGGCCGCTCGATCCGCTGTACGGGCCGCCGCCGGCGGGGCAGGAGCGACACGTGTGGTTCGGGTTCGTGAGCGGGAGCCTGCTCGACGTGGTGCCCTGGCTGCAGAAGATTCGACCGGGCATCTACGAATACGAGGTCGCCAACGCGCAAGGGGCGCCTGGCGCGACGACGCGCGCCAAGTACCGGGACCTGCAGTACATGCGGCGCGAGTGCGAGCGGCTGGCCAGGCAGATTGCCAAGGCGCTGGGATAGTCCCCGGTGGCGTTCCGGATGCAGGTGGGCGACGAGGTCCTCGAGCTTCCGGCTGTGCGCCGGGACGCGGTGAGCATCGCAGCCGAGGCGGGCGCGATGTATCGGCTGCGCCAGCAGGAGCTCGGCCAGGCCGCCACGCACCTCGAGCAGGCACAAGCCATGGTCGGCGCGCTGCGCACGCGCGGGCTGTTGCTCGACGAGGAGCGCGAGCGCTTGGTGCTGGAGTCCGAAGCGGTGCGAACTAGCATCGATCGCCTCGAGGCGGTGGAGCGTGCGCTGCTTCGCGAGCTGAAGGTGCGCGGGGTGCAGCTTGAGCGCATCGAGCGGCGGCTGATCGCGGTGCAGCAGATGGCGCAAGCGCTCGAGGAGTAAAGCAGGATGGCGCAGAAGACCGACAAGACCGACGACGAGATGCCGGACCCGAGTCTTGCGGACCTGTACCGCGCGGAGCTCGTCCTGCGAGCTGACGCCCGTGCTTTGAGGACGGGCATTGACGAGGGGCTGGTCCGAAAGGAGGTGGTCGACAGTTGCGAGCGCGTGGCGGACTGGCTGAAGGCGGTGCGCGCAGGCATCCGCTGCATCTGCCCGGTGGGTTTTGGGCAGGCGCGCGGAACGCACCTCGTGGCGATGGACTGCCCGGTGCACGGCGCGAGAGGCGCAAAGGGACAGGTGACTCCATGAGCGCAGACATCACGAGCGGCGTCGACGTGCCGCAGCCAGCGAAGGTCGGCAACCTCGACGACGCGGAGTACGACCGCTTTCGGACGTTGATGAACGCACGGCTACACCGGAACACGGCCGAAGGGCAGCCGCTGTTCACGACAGACGCCGCGACCCATCCCCCGGACCGGGATCTCTTTCTGGAGTGGTTGGTCGAGTTCGATCCAGCCGAGCGGCAGTACCACGACTGCTCCGCCTGCCGAGACTTCGTCCGGCGCTACGGGGGGCTTGTGACGATCGACGACGCGGGTTGCACCGCGCCTGCGTTCTGGAGCGTCGAGGACGCGCCGCCGCTCTACGTACGTTCCGTCCAGCGCATGGCGACCTTGGCAGGGCGCGCGAAGGTGACCGGCGTGTTCCGAACGTCTGAGCGCGAGCTTGGGCAGACCGTGACTGGCATCTGGCAGCACATGGCGTTGAGTCCACCTTCTTCCTGTCGGCACCGGGGCCGCTTGCTTAGCGCAGGTCAGTCGATGGCGGAAAAGCGCGAGGACTTCAAGAACGTCGTGCGCGCGCTGTCCGAGTTCACCACGCCCGTGCTCGAGCAGGCGGTGACGCTCTTGCAGATGGAGGCGCTGTACCGCGCCGAGCACGTGCTCGGCCCTGTGCGCTGGCTGCGCGACCTGCGCGTCAAGATCGACGGCTTCAAGGACGGCATGGTCAGGCAGCATCTGATCTGGCGCGCGATCGCGACAGCGCCCGCAGGCTTCTGCCATCCGCGCGCCAGCATGGCCGGTACGTTGCTCGAGGACCTCGCCGCGGGCATGGCGTTCGACGAGGTTAGTCGCCGGTTCGCAGCGAAGATGCACCCGCTGCAATACCAGCGCCCGCAGGCGCCGCCGACGGCCGGCAACATCGCGCAGGCCGAGAAGATCGTCGAGCAGCTTGGCCTCGCACCCGCGCTCAGGCGCAGGTTCGCGCGCGTGGACGAAGTGCAGGCGCTGTGGCAGCCGCTGGTGCGCGAGCCCGCGCCCGCGCGCGAGGGCGTGTTCGGGCACCTGACGCCCAAGGGGATGGCGCCTGTCGCTTCGGCGGTGCAGGGGGTGCCGCCTCAGACGGTCACGTTCGAGAAGTTCCGGCGCACCGTGCTGCCGGACGCGGAAGAGATGAAGCTGCAGGTGCCGAGGGTCGGCAACTTCGCGGCGCTGGTGACCGCGGCGGACCCGGACGCGCCGCCCATCCTGCAGTGGGACCTGCCCGAGCGGCGTAACCCCTTCTCCTGGTACCTGTACCACGGCGGATCGGGGGCTTCGCAGTGGGGCCTTCAGCCGGAGAGCTTCGTCGCGGTGCCGAAGGTGGTGCTGCAGCCGAACCTGTGGGGCGACGAGGAAGGCAAGTACGCCCACCAGGGCAAGGGCGTCTTGTTCGTGCTCGCGGGCGCGCGCGACACGCCGCGCCAGGGGAGCCTCGGGTTGTTTCCTGAGCTGCTCAAGGCGGAGCTGCGCGAGGTGCGCGCGACGATTGAGGCGTACTCGCGCAGCGGCAAGCTGGAGGAGAGCGAGGCGGGCGCAGCGCTCGCGTCGGGGCTCATGTTCCAGTCTTCCAAGAGCCACTGCGAATGGCGTCTACGCGTGCGCGCGCGGGGGCAGTGGACCGACTACCGCATCGACCGGTGGGACTGAGGCGGCGCGTGCTGGAATGGAAAGGGCTTGCCATGAGCCAGACTGCAGACCGAAGTCAGCGGACGACCGCCGACACGCCCGACAAGATCTTGTCCTGCGACCACTGCAAGTCCTTCATCGACCCCCTTGAGGAGGGGATGGTGTTCTGGGACCCACGCGACGAGAACGCGGGGGTGCCCTACGTCGCTGTCGCGCACAAGCGCTGTCACAACGCGCGCAAGCCAGACGACTACTCGTGCGAGCTGTACTGGCTGGCCGACCCGGCGCAGGCGCTGCGGCGCCTGTCCTCGATGGCGGACAGCTACCGCTTCACCGGCGCGCAGCTGCAGCGTGTGATCGACGTGGCCTGGGCCGTGTCGCACGTGGCGACCGAGGACCAGAAGCGCAAGGTGGTCGAGATGTACGACAAGTTCGGGACGTTCTAAATGGGAGGCGACCTGGTGATGGCCACGCTCGCGTGGACGCTTCCGACGCTCCTCGGCGCGTGGTTCCTGCGTAAGCAGCTGTTTGGACCGTTGAAGTCTGCAGACAAGGAGATCGCGATGAATACGTTCAAGATCGAGCTGGGTGCTGAGGTGAAGGATCGCATCACGGGCCTCAAGGGCATCTGCGTCGCGCGATCGGAGTGGCTGTACGGATGCCGCCGGTACGTGGTGCAGCCGCCCGAGCTCAAGGACGGTAAGCCCGTCGACTCCACCTGCTTCGACGAGGACTCGCTCGAGGTGCTTGCGCAGGCAGCGCCGCACGCGGTGAAGGACACCGGGGGTCCGCAGCCGGAGCTCACGCGGCACAGCACCGAAGTGCAGGCTCAGGGCGCAGTGGCATGAGCGTGGATCGCCGCGCAAAGCCGCGGGGCGCGCCCAAAACCACCCCCGAGGTTACATAATAAATGTTCGGCGACACGTTCGTGTTCTGGGAGTAGGAGCTACATGATATGTCCAAGACTCGACGCCGGCTCTTCACGTTGCCCCCCATGCGCTGCGACCGGGGGTGCGGCGAGTGTTGCGGCGTCGCGTCGGTGACCGCGCGTGAACGGCGGGTGATCGCGGCGTACGTGCACGACCATCATATCAAGCCCCTCAGCCAGGGCTCTCAGTGCCCGCTGTACCAGCGCGGCACGTGCGCGATTTACGAAGTGCGCCCGCGGATCTGCCAGGCGTACGGCCATACCTGGAAGATGGATTGCCCACGCGGCTACAACGAGAACGTCGACGACGCGGAGCTACGGCGATGGTTGTTCTCGGACGGCGCGCCCGTGACCACCTTGCACGAGATGTTCGGCGTACGGCTGCCCGCTCAGGTCGCCGAGCGCGCGGCGGGCTTGCCGTTCGCGTGGCAAGGCGGTGTTCCAAGGGTGCTACTCCACGTGCCCGCGAAGTAAGCAGAGCCCATCGTGATGGATGGCGCTCCGAGCGAGGGTGCGCCCTAGCGCACCAGCACGAAGCGCACGCGCTGGTAGTGGAAATACGGAGGCACCGGACCCCCGGTGGGGTTGGTGCCCCGACCACAAATCGTGCGCAGTTTGGACGGTCCGACCTCCACCCCCGCGCCCGCTTCGCACGCTGACGCTGCGGGCTCCACGTTGCCCGCGCAGCTTGCGCCGGAGGAGCAGCCGCCGAGCTGGTCATTGATCGCGTCGCAGCGGATGGCCGTGACGCCCTTGATCAGGCTCGTGTCGAGGTCGAGCTCGGCCCACAGGGACTCGACGCGCTCCGTCTCCCCGGCCCTCGTCTCTGTCCACGCGTACGCCGCGCTGCACGGCACCTCGCGCACCTCGACGCTCGCCCCTGCGGCGGGCTGGTCGCCGCTGTCCTGCGCCGCGACGCCCCCCTCGAGCCACGCGCCCGCGTCGCGCAGGAGCTGCCCCGCATCGTCGAGCAGCGCGCCCGCGGCCTGCCCCCCACACGCCACCAACGCACCGAGCAGCAACGCCCCCGGTCCCCACCGTCTTGCGCTCATGCGCGCGATCGATCGCACCGGTGGGCGAAGGGGGTCAAACTTACTGCCAGCCCTGCGTCATTCGTGGGTTGCTCCGCACGCGCGAGGCGCGTAGACATCGCAATGCCGCGTCGGTGATATCGCCGAGGCGAAGGGGTGTCGCGCCGGGGCGGCACAGCGCTCGGGGTACGAGAGTGCGGCCCGCCCACGTAGTCGACGACGGGAGGGTGGGACTTCGGACCGAGCAGTTACGGCACGAGTGGCGCAGCGTACGCCGACCCCGGCCCCCTCGCGGGCGTGATCGAAGGTCACGGCTTGTTGGCCTTGAAGAACTCTCTGCCTCTGCGCTTGGCCGCTATGGTAGCTCCAGGAGCGCGACCAGGCGATCGGTCTCGTCGTCCACGCTCACGGTCGGGTCCTCAGGCGCTCAAGGATCGCGCGGGCGCAATCTGCGCGTCCCTCTCGCACGCACGCCTCGTACTCGTCGCCCCGCTCCTCGGGCCTCACGCCTTGCCAGTCGCGGGCAAACCGCTCGAGGTCCGCGCGCAGCGCTTCGTGCGCAGCGACGAGCTTCTGCAGCGCCGACTGCGCGAGGCGGCAGTTCTCGCCCTCCTCCACCAGGCGCTCGAGGTCCTTCGCCAGCACGCTCACGTGCGTCTGGCCGGTCGGCATCGAGCGCGCCTTGCGGGCGTACTCCGCGCGTGTCTTGTCCCAGCTCATCCTGCCCTCCGTGCTTCGGTTCGCGCGAACGCGAGCGCCTCGTCGCGTGCCCGCTCGAGCTCGAGGAAGGCCTCGTGTGACCCGCCCCGGTCCGGGTGTTCGCGCACGACGCACGCACGCCACGCACGCACGATCGCGGCTTCCGTGTAGGGGCGCTCGAGCCCGAGGCGAAGCGCCCACCACGGCGCCTCATCCGGCGCAGGCTGGGCGTACGTACCGTCGCCCGAGTCGCCGGCGCCGCCCGGCAGCTGATGCGCCGCGAAGCTGAAGCTTGCGCGCGCTCCTGCCTGCGTCGCCCCAGCACGCTCGATGGCGCGCAGCGACTCGATCACCACCCCCACTGCGCGCATGTTGGCCGCGACCGAGTTCCAGGTGTCGCACGCGACCACGCGCAGCGCGCCCCCGCGCTCGAGCCACCACAGCGCCACTGCCGGGTCCCCGCGCGGCTCGCGTACCCGCTCGCTCGCAAACGGCCGACCGTCCGACCACGTGCGCTGCACGTTGCTCGTGATCACGTACGCCCGGCGCAGCTTCGCTGTCAGCGGGTCCCGGTAGGCGCGGTCGACGATCGGCCAGTTCTCGACCTCGCGCACGAGCTCCTCGGCCGCACGCGCCGACGTCATGCGGTACAGCGCAGACCCGCGCAGACGCGGCTCGGTGCGCTTCCATCCGTCCGGCCACGCGAGCGGGTACGGTAGCGGCAGCTTCGGCTGCGGACCGGCCCACTTCACGGGCTCGCGTCCTCAAGCGCGAGCAGCGCGGCCTCGAAGGCCGCGCGCTCGCGCGGATGGTTCAGGTCGAGCGTGAGCTGCGCGCGCGTATGCAGACCCCCCGTCATCTCGATCACGGGCGCAGTGCGGAGCTCAATGCAGCCCGAAATGTGCCGGATGCGCGCGTACAGCGCCGCCACGTACGCGGGGTCAAGGGGTAGACCGGGCGCCGCATCTGCTGCGCCTGCATCGCTCCGCGCGCCTGGGAGTTTCTCGTCGTTCACCGCTGCCGCCCTCCTCTGCCCGACCATCCAACACGCGCGCTGCGCCCGCAAGTAGATGCGCAGGTTGACAGCGCGATCGCCCGTGCGCAGGATGGCGGCATGCATTGACCTGGACGGTGAGACCCGCCCGCGTTCAACCCAGACCCTGGCCATGGCAGCTGACGCGCTGCCGGCCGGGGTCGCGTCGTTTCCAGGGGTAGCTCAGCTGGTAGAGCGCCGCGCCACGGCTTCGGCAGGGGCGCCGGAGGCGAAGGTTCGAGCCCTTCCCCCTGGACCAAGTTCTGCGTCTGAAGCTCTCAGGTTGAGCACCGGCAGTAATGACGCCGGAGGAGCAGGTTCGAGCCCTGCCGGACGCACCAAGCTCTACGCCGTCGTTCGGGCCGACCTGAGCCCGGGCGCCAAGGCCTGCCAGGCCGCGCACGCGCTGCGCGCCTTTGCCGACGCGTTCCCCTTCGTCGAGGCGGCCTGGTGGCGCGCCTCGAACACCCTGGTGCTGCTGGAGGCCTCCGCGGACGAGCTCGCCCGCCTCGAGGCGCGTGCGGCCGCCGAGGGGCGCTGCTGCGTGCGCTTCGTCGAGCCCGACTGGGAGCCGGCGGGAACGCTGACCGCACTCGCGCTCGGGCCCGACGCGCGCCGCCTCGTGGCCAGCCTCCCGCTCGCGTTCCCACGCGCCGCGCCGGGCTGATCCCCTTGAGATCGGCGGCGCAAAGGCCACCTGCACCACTACGTAGGCGGTGGTTTGCCTGCGAGGAACGCCTCGGCCTCCACGTCGGCCGCCACCACCTCGCACAGCGCCTGGTCGAGGACGCTGGCGACTTCGGGGTGCTGCTCCAGCGCCCAGAGCAGGCTCTTGAGCGCCACGTGCACGCTGCTGAGCTCGTGGTCCGGAAGGTCCACCAGCGCCCCGAACTGATCGCGTATCTGGTCCAACGTCATCACGATGCCCACCGCTCTCTCCAGCGCGCCTCGCACCAGCGATGGCACGCGCGACTGCGACCTCTGCGCAGCCGGTCGCCGCGCGCCACGTGCACGGCGCCACAGTCGCACTGGCAGACCCAGTGCACGTTCGGGTCTTCGCCCGGCGCACTCTCGCGCGCCGTCACCACCAGGTGGCCGAAGCGCTGGCCCACCAGGCTCGGTGCGCGCGCGATGCCCTTGCGGCCGTAGCCGACGCCCTTCGACTTTGCCAACGCGCCCTCCCCCTCAGTGCTGCTGCACCACTTCGCTGCCGCCGAAGCCGTCGCCCCCGTGCGCGAGCGCGCGGTCGGCCTCCTCCGCCTCGCGTCGCTGCACCTCGAGCTCGCGCAGGCGCTGGTCTGCAACATCGCGCGCCTGCTTGAGCGCGATCTTCTCGTCGCGCGTGAACGTCGGCCAGGAGGCCTCGGTCTGCACCAAGATCTCCGTGCGCTCGTCCGCGCTGCGCACCTCGCGCAGCTGCCGCACAAGGCGCTGAAACAGCGCCTCGGGCCGCTCGGGCGCCGGCGCACCGTCGGTCAGCCACGCCTTGAGGCGCTCGGCGACCTGGTCGCCCGCGTTGCGCTCGACGTAGCGGTCCAGCGCCGCGCAGCGCGTCTTGCTGACAATGAAGTTGTGCTCGTGGTCGAGGTCCGCCACCACGTCCATTTCGTACTCCAAGCCGTCCCGCTGGATGGGGGCGAGGCCCACCTTCTTCGGCTCCTTCTTGCCGCGCTCGTTCTCCTCCAGCACGTACTCGGTCTTGACGCGCATGGTCACGATCACGTGGCACCGGGACTGCAGAATCGCGTCCACCATCGCGTTGTGCTGCGGCGTCACCTCGCGCCAGGCCGCAAAGCTGTTCTTGGCCTGCGACCGCTTGGCCGCCTTGTCGACCTGCTCGAGCGCACCCTCCTTGCCCATCCACGCGTGGCTGAGCGAGTCGATGATCAGCACGTCGTAGCCCTCCGCCTCCGCCAAGCGAATCGCCTCGACAAACGTCATCGGCGCGTAGCTCTCGAGCTGCAGCACGTCGAAGTCGGTCACCTCACCCGCGTACTTGCTCGCTGAGCCGCGCTCAGTGTCGATCACCGCCACGCGCCCGCCCAGGCCCTTGGCCAGGCGCAGCGCCGTGTACGTCTTGCCGGACCCACTCAGACCCACCAGCGCGAGTCGGAGCTTGCTCTGCGTCTTGCTCGCCTTCCGAAACGATAGAGCGGCCATGGTACTCACCTTACTGTCAGAAGCGTCCACACGACATCACACGCAAGCTTACTTACTACTTTCGCACCACATCGTGCACGTAAAAAGGCCATGCCAACTCGAGAAATTCAGGCCGATCGCGGACGAACCCGCAGCCGCTCCGAACGTCGCGCGTGCGCACGCAATCGCGCCGCGCATCGAGCGCGCACGCGGCGCCGCAGTCCGCGCACTGCCACGCGCGCGCACCCTCGGGCACGAGCCTTTGCCAGGCGGCCTCGGCCTCTTGCAGCGCGCGCAGCGTCATCGAATCTGCAGACTCGGCTCGCGCACGACGTGCGTGCCCGCGACGCATTCGCCGTCGTCCTTGTACGCGCGCAGGATCGCCTGCTTGTCGAGCTCGCGCTTGACTCGAAAGAACGACGGCGGCACGTGCGCCTCGTCCTCGACCACCACCTTGTCGGCGCCCTCGCGCAGGCTGATGGTGAACGCGGGCGCTTTGATCTTGCTGACGCCCGCGCTGAGCATGGCGCCCTTCACGTGCGCACGAAACGCGTCGCTCTGCATCTCGAGCCGGTCGCGGCGTTGCCTCAGGCGCCGCTCCTCCTCGCGCAGCGCCTCTGCCTCCGCGTCGATGCCGCGCACCATGGCAATCAGGTGCGTCGCGCGCGCCTCGAGCGCATCGTCGAGCGCCGCAAGCAGCGCCGTCACGTCCTCGCCCTCGTCGCTGCGCTCGTACAGCGCCTGGTAGTGCGCTGGCAACTCGTAAAGCTTGAGCACCCTTCAGCCCTCCTCGTCGTCGGACGCGCCGTCGGACACGTCCTCCGGCAGCCCCACCCAGCCCAGCCGCCGGCGCCCGTCCGCGCGCATGGCAGCGACGTGGTGCCGGTCGCACACCGCTTTGAAGCGCGCGCGCTCGCGTGTGCACGGCTCACAAGGGCAGTAAGGCTCGTGGTCCTCCACCTCCTCGATCGGCTCGCCCAGGCACGCGTCGCAAAGTTGCGCTCCGCCCGCCTCCGTCAGCGCCTCGCCAAGCGCACTGCAGCCGGTGCAGCGCGGCGCCTGCACCGCAAAGGGCCCCGCCCCCAGGGCCTCGACGAAGCGCTCGACCCCGCGCCGGTCCGCATCGTCCGCCTCGGTCAGCGCGCGCTCGACCAGGCTGTCGCCCCAGCACGCCTCCGCGCGCACCAGCCGCAGCGCCTTGTGCCCCAGGTCGACACCGACGCGCACCCGAAACGCACGCCGCTCCGCCGGACAGTCCACGTGCACCACCCCGTTTAGCTGCCTGCCCACAGCCACCAGGTCCTTCAGCTCGAGCACCTCATACGCCGCCATGTGCGCACCGCCTTGTTCTCAAGGCAGTAGTACAACCTAAGTAGCGTTACTGCCAGTCGAGATCGCCACGGGGACAGCCTCTTTGCGAACACTGCTCCTTGGCTGGCACGCAGCGCCAATTGCGGATTGCTCAAACAGGTGTGCGTCTGGTTATGCTTCGCGTTCTAAGGCGCTTACACACCCCCCAGGGAGGGCGAACTCCATGCACGGTGAATGGGAGCGGGCAGCGCGGGAGCTGCTGGCTGAAGGAGGGCATCGGAGGCCGGTGCGCAGCGCCTTTCGGTTGGCGCGTGACCTCAACATCGACGTGGTAGGCGGGGAGCGCGCCGTGGCCGCGCGGCTGGTCTTTGACCGCCCGCGACCCTTCGTGCGCGTCGACGACCGACTCAGCAGCGCAATGCAGGAGGAGCAGGTGGCCATCGAACTTGGCCGCTATGCCCTCATACGAGCCGGATATGGCGAGCCGAGCGAGTTTCGCGCGCGCCAGGTGGCCGAGCTCCTCGTCCTGCGCGGACCGTACCTGCGCACCGCGACCCGGGCCACAGCGCCCGCCGCCGACCCCCCCAATGCTGTCAGCGCCGGACCTTCTTGCGCGGCGTGGTCGGTGTTCCCTTCGGGTTGAGCACCTGCTTGGCGAAGGCATCGGGACTCCGTAGCCGGAGCTTGATCAGGTCAGCCATGGCGCGCACCTCGCTGCGCGCAAGCGGCCGCGACCCCGGCAAAAGACTCACCGACTGACGCAGGTGCCGCTGCTCTTCTTCGGTCAGTTCCCGGCCCTCTTCGCTCTCTAAGTAGCGCTCGATCACCGACTCACTCACCTTCCAGGTAGCATCCTCGGTAGCGCTCTCGCCCTCGACCAACAGGTCGGCAAGCGGCACGCCCAGCGCGCGCGCCACCAGCATGCGCGACTCGAGCTTTGGCGTAACCTCGCCCCGGAACCATCGGCCCATCGCAGGCTGTGAGATGCCTGTTTCCTTGGAGAGCCAGGCAAAGGTGACATTCTTTTCTTTGCACAGCCGTCGGATGGCGGCGGCAGCGGGATGCATCCGTTCGCTCGGCACGCGTGTCGATCTCTCCCTCTTACTGGAGCTTCGACTCTGACGGTTCGCGCGCGGCTTCGCCACCAAACTTGCGTTCTGCAACCTCGTTACCAAGGTAGTCCCCTCCCATCCAGGCGACTCTGCGGGATGCACGCACGTTGTGCCACACTACTTTGATAGCGTTTTATGCGCTTCGATCTTGTGTCCGCGAGGCCGGAAACGTACAACCTCGGTAGCGTGACCTTGCTCGAATATCTGCATGCGCGGCCTGAGCGCGGACTGAAGAAGCGCGTGCAGGAGCGCGCGGAGGTCTCGTACGAGACGTTCCGGCGCGTCTTGCATGGGGGGCGCGTGCGCGACGTCGACGTCGCGCGACGCATCAGCGAGGCCACGGATGGCCGCGTGTCGGTCTGGGAGCTGATGCAGCTGTGCGCGTCGGACGTGCGCGGACTGAAGAAGCCGCGGCATGTCGCGGCGGGGCGGCAGCGCAGCTAGCGCATACAAGGGGGGACGGCATCATGGCGGACACGCAAGGTGAGGGGACGACGACCGACGGCGCAGGTGCGCGTAGTTTTGCCACGTTCTTCAGTCTGTTGGGAGAGGGAGATGCCAACGACGAAGCCAGCGAGGCGCTCTTTCTACTGGGTCAGGCGCTGCAGGACGAGGCGCTCAAGCGCAACGCGCAGATCAAAGGCAGCCTCACCCTCAAGCTCGACATCACCTGCGACCCGCGCGGCGTCGTCGGCGTGAGCTGGGATGTTGCGCGAAAAGACCCGAAACCACAGCGCATCGCCGCCGCCCTCTGGGTCGACAAGAACGGCAACCTCGTACACGAAAACCCGCGCCAGCAGAATCTGTTTCCACGAGAAGTCCGGCAGGTGCAGCGCGCCGTGCGTGAGATCGAGGATCCGGTCGAAGTGCGCGAGGTCCGCGCCCCGAAGGAGGTCTGACCGTGGGCCTGTTCAACGCTCCGGGCGCCCGTGACCATAACGGCGACGACACCGACGAAGTCGCTATCGCGCGCAGCGACGCGGGCGCGGTCATCGAGGCCATCGATGCCCTTGGCGGGGCCGAGCAGCGGGTGCTGAGCGCGACGCCGAGCGACGCCATCCCGTACCTCATTCTTCCGCGCGGCAAGCGCATCGAGTCGCTCAAGCGGTACGTCGACGAGTGGCGCGGGGTGCCCGAGCGACGTGATGGCACAGCCATCCTCACCACGCTCACGTCGTTCATCGCGCACGTCAACCGCTTCAAAGACGACGAGAGCGTGGTGTTCGTCGATGACGTCGTCGACGGGCAGGTGTCGCTCGTCGGCGTGCTCGACTATCACCCCAAGGGCGCGGGCGGCGCGCGCTGGCTCGGCCACCGCGCAACCTACACCTTCCCGTTCAGCACCGAGTGGCGCGCCTGGACCGAGGCGGCGGCCAAGCCCCTCACGCAGGTCGAGTTCGCGGAGCTGCTGGAGGACCGCGTCGCGGACGTGCTGCCGCCGCAGTCGGCGGGGGAGTCGCTCAAGACCTTTGCGCAGAACCTTGGGATTCAGCTCGCGTCGCCGGCGCGGCTGCTCGAGCTGAGCAAGGGGCTGAGCGTGCGCGTCGAGCAGCGCGTCAGCCAAGCGGTGAACCTGTCGACCGGCGAAGTGCAGCTCAACTTCGAGGAGCAGCACGCCGACAAGGACGGCGGGCAAGCGGTGCGCGTGCCGGGCGGCTTCGCGGTCGCCATCCCGGTCTTCAAGAACGGCCCGCTGTACCAGGTGCCGGTGCGGCTTCGCTACCGCGTGACCGGCGGGCGCGTGGTGTGGCTGGTGAGCCTCGGCAACGCCGACCGGGTGGTCGAGGACGCGATCGGCGAGGCGGTCGCCGAGGTCGAAAAGGCGACCGCCCTGCCCGTCCTGTACGGGCGGCCCGAGGCGGCCAGCAAACGCGCTGGCGCCTGACCGTCCGCTTGCCTTGGTGGTTGTCCCTCTGCCGCGTGTGCGGGGGCCTTACAGCGTGGCGCGTGTCCGCTTTCCGGGGGGGAGGCGGTGCGGGCCCGAAGCATCCCGAGCGGGGGAGGCAGTCCTGTGCCCTGGTTCAACGTCGACGACGGATTTCCCGAGCATCCGAAGCTCGAAAAGCTGGAGGGCGAGCCCCTCAAGTACATGGCCGCATCGACGGTGTGGCTGATGATGGGGGCCGATTGCACGCGGCGGCTGACCGACGGCGTGGTGTCGGTGCAGCGCCTTCGCAAGGTCCTGCACCACCTGGGCAAGCACGCGCTGCTCGGCGCCGAGGCCTTGGTGCTCATCGGTCTCTGGGAGCGACACGTCGAGGGCTTTCGCTACCACGACTGGCGCGAGTACCAGCAGTCGCGCGCCGAAGTGAAGCGCAAGCGGCGGCTGAAAACCGAGCGACAGCGCCGCTGGCGCGACAGCGTAGACGCGCCGTCGGGACACTCGCGCGACGCGCCCGTAGGCGCCCTCGGAGGCGCGCGTGTAGACGCGCCCGTAGACGCTCCTGTAGACGCGTCTACACCGCCTTGTGAGGGGGGCGCTGTAGACGCGTCCCCTCACGCGCGCGCGCCCGCGGGCGGGATCCAATCCGATCCCATCCAATCCGATCCCAGAGAGAGAGAGGGGCCCACCCTCACCCTCGTCAGCGTTGCCGACCCGCGGCTGAGCGAGCTCGTGCGCACGCGCTTCGAGCGGCGGTTCGTCGCCGCGACGACGTCGCCGCCCAGCTGGAGCAAGAAAAACCGCGACAACTGCCAGCTCATCGCCACCTGGCTCGAGCACAAGGGCGGCGACCACGGCCGCATCCTCGACCAGGTCCTCGACGGCTTCTTCCGGGAGCCCTGGGCGCGCTCTAAGGGCTTCCCGCTCACGCTCCTAGCCAACGACCCGACGAAATTTTTCCGGCCGCCTGAGGGCCTTCGGGACGTCTCCGCGGGCTTCGTCGCGCCGGCTCCTTCGAGCGCCTTCGTACCCACCTCACCCGAGAGCGTGTTCGGGCCGGAGCCGAAGAAATGACCGACGATACGTCGCCCCACCTGAACAGGCTCCGGCCCGACTTCATGGCCATCGCCGAGGAGGCGATGCAGCAGGGGGGCGTAGTCAGCCCGGAGCAGCGCGCGAAGGAAGCGGCGCGCGACGCGCGCCATGCGCGCCGAGGAAGGCTCGAGCGCACCAAGCCCGCCATCATGCCCGAGGACTTCGAGGCGATCATGGAGGACCGCCTCGCGCCGACGCCCGCGCTTGAGTGGGTGCAGCAGCTGCGCCGCTACCGGCTGCGTCGACGCGAGATGATGGCAAGCGGCGGCGGCGCGCCGGTCAGCCGCCCCATGAACATCCTGGCGCTCTGCGGAGACACCGGGCGCGGCAAGACGGTCGCCTCCGCCTGGCTCCTGGCCGAAGAGGGCGGCGTGTACGTCACCGCCGACGAGCTGCGGCGCAAGGTGGTTTCGCCCGGCTGGCGTGAGCGCGACTGGTTCGAGGGGTTCGTGGCCGCGAGCGTCCTCATCGTCGACGACATCGGCACCGAGCTCGACCCGGCGGGCGCGAACCTCGCGCTGTTCGAGGTGGTGAACCGGCGCGTGTCGATGGCAGGCGCGTACACGCTGTTGACCACCAACCTTACCGAAAGCGAGTTTCGCGCGCGCTACGACCCGCGCACCATCCGCCGCATCGAGCACGCGGGCGCCATCGTCACGGTCGGCGGGCCTGACCTTCGGCGAGGTCAACCGTGAAGCGGTGGGAGGGCGGCGGTTGCGCGATCTGCGACAACGAGCGGTCAAGCCAGCTCTGCGACCTCTGCTTTCGCAGTCTGCAGCGCTGGCAGAAGAAGGACGACAGCTACGAGGGCGCGATCGTGTGGGGAGCGCGGCGCGCGCGCTGGGCGGACCAAAGGCGACTCGCTGAGCGCATGCACGCGGTGGGGCAGTCGTGATCCCACGGCCCAAGCGTCCGAAGCGCCCGCGGCGCGTGGTGCCGCCCTCGAGCGTGCTGCCGCACGACTGCGGCATCCTCGCCGTCGACCCGGCGAACACCAGCGGCTGGGCCATCTGGTCGCGCGGCGCCCTGGTGGCCTATGGCGAGTGCGATCTCTTCGACGGCTCCCCGGACCGCGTGATCGCGCGCTTCTGCGCGCTGGTCCCGGGCCCGCACGTGCTGGTCATCGAGCGGCCGTTTCAGGTGCGCTTCGCGAACCAGACCTCCATCGGCGCCGCCGACAAGGTATGGCGCGAGCTTGCCAAGCGACAGCGCGTGCGCAGGGTCGTGCGCGTGTACCCAGCCACCTGGCGCGCGCGCGTGCTCGGCCAAGGCTGGGCGCGCGCACCGCGCGACAAGGTGCGCGCGCGCGAGCAGTACGTGGCGACCTGGTACGTCGCTGCGCAAGGGGGCGAAGCGCCGGCGCCCGGCCCGGACGCGTCGGCTGCCATCCTCATCGGCCGCTTCGGTTCGCACGCGGGCGAAGTGCAGCTGGCGCTCCTCCCCAAAGCCAAGCGGAGGGCGGCATGAACGTGCAGCTCGAGCGCATCGCAGTGCGCCGCCGCGCCGAGGTGCTGCGCGACAAGATGCGCGCGGACATCGCCGGCTCTGACGCGCGCTGGGATCAAAAGGCGCTCCTGCAGCAGGGCGTCGAGCAGTTCTGGAAGCTGGTCGAGCACGCGCTCGATACGCAGGAGCCACAGGAGTGATCATGGTCGACTACACGCGCGACGTGGGGCACTTCGCGCACGCCGACGCCGAGACGGGCAAGCCCACGCTGAGCGAGACCCTGTGCGCGTTTCGCGCAGGCGAGTGGTGCGTGCTGACGCCGGCGCTGCCGCGCCAGCGCGATGTGCGCGACCAAGCCTGGGAGCCGGATGCGCCCTGGTCGGTGACGCACGCGCCGAGCGGCCTGCGCGTGGCCATGCGAGGCGACCTGTGGCGCGCGATCCTGCTTTGCGAGGAGTGCGCCCTGGCCTACGGCCACCTCGACCCGCGCACGGCCACTCAGGGCGAGAACGTCGCGCTGCACAAGCGCGCGGCGCAGCGCGCCGAAGAGCGCGAGCGCATGGTCGTCGCGCGCGTGTTCACCTGCCGCGTGATGCTCGTCGAAGAATCGGGCGAGTACCCGCTCAAGGAGGACGTCGGCCCATGAGCAGCCTTCTCGACGAGCGCCCGACGGCCCTAGACCACCGGTGCGCGAAAGAGGTGCTGCGCCCGGCCCCTTGGGTCATCCGGCCGGAGCTGCACGTGGCGTCGGTGATCGCGGCGCACCGCGCAGAGCAGCTCGCACAGGTCAGCGTGCTGCTCTGCGACTGGGACCGCTTCGCAGGCGAGCAGGAGGCGCGCGCGACCGCGCTCGACGAGGCCCATGGCGAGGGCACGACCCGCGCGCTCGACCTGCGGGCGGAGGCGTTGCTTATCCGCAGCTTGCTGTCGCAGCTGCGCACTGCACTGGAGGCCCCGTGAGCGACGACCCCAAGACCTCCTTCAAGGCGCTGGTCAGGCAGCGCTACCTCGACCGCGGCATGACGTCGGAGTCGGCCATCGCCACGGTGCACCTCAAGACCGGCATCGGGACCAAGACGCTGTGGCACGCGCTGCGCGGCTACCGGGTGCAGGCGGAGACGGCGAAGCTGCTGCGCGAGTGGGCGTTCGCAGAGTTTGGGGTCGAGGACCTCGACTTCGAGGCGCTGGTGCTTGCGCCGACGAAAAAGCGCGGAGAGCGCTCATGAGCCTGCTCGAGACCTGCGCGCGTGCGAACCCGAACGACGTGGTGTTCGCGCTGCTGATGGCGCTGTGCGCAAGCACGTGCGCGACCACCAGCGTGGTCAAGAGCTGTAACCACACCGATCGCTACCGGGCGTGCGTGCAGAAGCACGAGCCGCGCGACTGTAAGGAGGCAGAATGACGGTCGGCATCCTGCTGCGAGCGTTCAGCGACGCGGAGGCCGACGCGCTCGCGGCTCGCTATCGCGCGGGCGAGACGCTTTCCGCCCTCGCGCTCGACACCGGGCGCGGGGTGACGGCGGTGCGCAACGCGCTCAAGTCGCGCGGGGTGGTGATGCGCCGCGTGGGTGCGCGTGTGCCTGCGCGAAAGGAGCGGGAACCATGAGCGAGGACGCATCGACCCGCTCCCGTAGTGGGGGGGACGGACCTGACGTAACAGACCAAGACACTCAGACCAAGGACGAAACACCATGAGCCAGCTGGAACTGAACAAGGGCGACAACTTCATCTTCGGCGTGGACGTCAGCGCGTCGATGACCACGCGCGATGCGCCGGGCGGTGCGCAGCGCATCGACTACCTGAAGGAGCGCGTCATCGCGTTCGCGAAGGAAGCGAGCCAGTGGGACGAGGACGGCATCGACGTGCTGACCTTCGGTCACAGCGTCACTCCCTACAAGAACATCACCGGCGAGCGCGCCGAGGAGCTCATCGGCAAGCTCAAGGCGAACGAGAGCTCGACGCACACCCACGAGCTCATCAAGGAGGCGTACAAGCTGCACAAGGCGGGCGGCTACGCGCAGACGGTCCTCTTCATCGCCACCGACGGGCAGCCGTCCGACCAGGCCGCGGTGAAGAAGGAGATCGTGCGCATCAGCAAGGAGCTCAAGGACGAGCACGAGTTCGCCATCAGCTTCCTGACCGTTGGCAACATCGACGCGGGCCTCAAGACCTTCCTCGACGCGCTGGACGACGACCTGAAGGACGCAGCGCACGACATCGTCGACGTCAAGGCGCTCGACGACGTCGACTTCCACGCCGCCTTCGCGGGCGCGCTGCACGACTGATCTACCGAGGGCGCTCTGACGCTCCGCGCTGGCCGACCGCGGGTCAAGGCAGAAGTCGGCCGCTTGTTGCAAGCGAAAGGAAAGACATGGAAAAGCTCACCGTTCGAAAGCCCGCGCCGGTCGACCTCGGCGCGGCCCTGCAGGACCTTGCGTCGCTGCGGGCGGCGCCGCCGCTGCTCATCTCGGCAGCGCTCATCGTGCTGCTGACCGGCAACATCTTGGTCGCGCTGCTCACGGTGGGCCTCACCAGCTACGTGCACGCGCTGTGGACGCGGCTGGTGCATGAAACGAGCGTCGTGGACGGCCCTCGCGCATGATCATGATGGTCCGCATCTCGCCCACCGACGAAGCTGCGCTCGACTGGTACTTCGGGCCGGGTTCAGCGCTATTCGAGCGCAGCACGATGGGCGGGATGCTGGACCGTGCTTCTCTCTTCAGCCTTCCCTACCTTCCGGACCCGGAGCTCGTGCTTGCGCGCCTGCATCGGCTGCCGCACGAGCCGCCGCCAGGGGAAGTGACGGCGCGGCCGACCGGGCACAGCTACCAGGCGGGCGGCTACACGCCGGACGAGGGCGCGCTCAACCGCTACGCGTACATCAGCCGCATCCTGTCGCGCGTCGGGCGCGCAGCGCCCTTCGGCCTCGACGTGCTCAGCGCCTACTACGGCGACCAGGGCGCGCGCTGGGGAAGGACGCGCCATGGGCGCCTCTTCAGCGTCTACCCCCTGACGGAGGCGGGCAAGGAGCTGCTGCGGCGCGCGCGCAAGCGGACCAAGGGGGCGGACCTTGGCCTCTGTGCAGCGGAGGAGTTGGCGGCGGTGTTCGAGGTGCAGGCGGTGCAGCCGATGCCGGCGCGGCGTCTGCTGGGCGAGCAGGCGCGGCGGGAAGCGACCAAGCATTACGAGCGCGCGTGCGCGCTCTGGGTGGAGGTGCGTCATGGGTGAGCAAGACAGGCCGCTACGCGGCACGATCCTGACCACACAGGAGCTGGCGAAGGCGCTCGACTGGGACACGCGCAAGACGCGCCGGTGGCTGCAGCGGTCAGAGGCCTGCGTGAAGGTCGGCAGTCGCTACGTGACCACGCCGAGCTTGCTCGCGAACCACTTTCCTGAGCTCTGGCAGGAGATCGCCTTCGACGTCGGCGAGGGAAGGCTCTTGTGATGGCCAAGGTCTGCGAGCGACACGCGCGCCGCCGATGCGCCGAGTGCGGCCAAGACACGCCCTGGTGGGGCTGGGCGCTGCTCGAGGGCCTCGGTCAGTTCGTGGTGGCGGTGATCGAGGGCCTCGCGGATGCAGACTGGGGCGACGACTGAACGAAGGGGGATGGGGAAATGGCACTTGAAACACTGGAATTGAAGTTGTCGGGAACGCGGCCCTTGTTGATGCACAACGGTCGGCTCGCGGATCCATCGAACTCGGTTACGCGCGCACTCAAGCCGCTCACCAGCAAACGTGGCAAGACCGACGAGGACTTCGAGGAGATCAGGCGCCTAGAGTGGCTCGGTGGTCTCTATCTCGACGACAACGGACGCATCAGCCTGACCGAAGACGTGGTGCTGGGCGCCGGAATCGAGGGCGCGCGCAAGGCGAAGAAGGGCAAGCAGATGACCGCTGGCGTACTCGGCTCTACGCCCTACTTCCCCCTCGAATACAAGGGTCCGCGCGAGCCCCTTGAGCTCTTTCGGGACAGCGCGTTCGTCGACTATCGCCTCGTGGTCGTTGGTCAGGCGCGCACGATGCGAGCGCGGCCGCGATTCAACAACTGGAGCGCCATCATTCGTCTACTGGTGGAGACCACCATAATCAATATCGCGGACGTGCTCGCCGCTTATCAGGTCGCAGGCGTGATCGTCGGCATCGGAGACTTCCGACCGCGCTGCGGCGGGTTCGAAGTGCAGCGCGTGTAAGGCTCCCGGCGGGACGGGGCTGGGCGTGGCCGGCTGAGGTTGGGCAAGGCCTGGCTGGGCGGGGCGCGGTCAGGCGGGGTGAGGCCCGGCATTGGCTAGGCAGGGCGCGGTTGGGCGCGGCCCGGCGGGGCAAGGCAGGGTAAGGGCCGTTCGACGGCGAGAGGAGAAACGTGAATGGGGGACACGACTACAGCGCTGCACCCGTTCGACTTCGAGCGCCTGCAAAAGGGCACTTGGATCGAGACGATTGAGCTCGAAGCGGCGGCGACCTGCAAAGTCACCGATCCGTCATTTCAACTGCGCGTGCTCTCTCTGCGCGACGCCATAGAGCGTCGCACTGGGATCCTCTCGCGCATCGAAGGCCAGCGACTGCGCCTGATGACCGACGGCGAGGCGCTCGTCTGGACGATCGCGCAGGCTGGCGACGCAAGTCGCAAGCTCGATCGCAACGCGGAGCGCGTAAGGTCGAACATCAACCACGCAGCGCTGACTGCGACTGAGCAGACTGTGCACGAGCATGCGACCCGCGTCCTCTCCGCGATGGCGCAGGCGCAGCGCCAGGAACGCGCGAAGGCCGCGCAGCTCTTCGCGCTGACACCACGCGTGCTGCCGGAGGATGCTGCATGACCTGGCGCTGCCGCTTGTTCGGGCACACCTGGGCCAGGCTCGAGCCCGACCTGGGCTTTCGCAGCCCGCGCCAGTGCGTGGTGTGCGGCGCGCAACGGGCGCTGAGGCCCTGGCCGCCTCCACCGCCTCCACCGCCGCCACCGCCCTCCCCGCTCACGTGGACCAGCATCGAGTACAAGATTCCGCGCGGCGACGGAACCGTGGCGAGGGGGACGCTGCACGAGCTTGACAGTCGCAAGGTGCGGTTGCGCGTGGTTCCGAACGTGGAGCCCGATCCGGCAGAAGAAGCCGCCCGACGAGGAGTGCTGTTGTGAACCGCCTCGCGCAGCGCCTGATGTGCAGGTTCGTGTACGGCTGCTTCCCCTGCAACGCGTGCTGGCCGCTGCGCCACTGCGTGCACTGCGACGCAGTGGGCGCGCGCTTCATCGACCCGCCCGCGCTGAGGGAGGGCCGGACATGACGCTCAACCTCCCTCGCCTCCGCCGCCTCGCCGAGGAGAGCCGCATCGCGGACACGCAGCTGAAGCAGCGTCCGGATGCGTCGTCCATGGACACCGTGCACGACGCGGAGGCTGAGCTCTACGCAGCGCTGCGGCCGGACGTGGTGCTCGAGCTGCTCGACCGGCTGGAGCGCGCAGAAGACCGTCTCGTCCATGCACGCGCGCACTGGCGCATCACCGCGGGCACCACGTACGCGATGAGCGGCATGGGGCGGATTCTCGGGGAGGAGGGTGAGCGATGAACCTCAACCTGAAGGTTCTCCGCGACGTCGCGGAGTCAGCGCAAAGAGCAACCGACGGCGAATGGGGAATCGAGTGTGGTGACTACCCTGGCCACCTCATCTACCCAGACGAGGGCACGTTTTGCGAATGCTTCGGGGAGACGGATGTGATCAATGCCGTCGCCGTGCACATTGAGAGCGCATCGCCAGCAGTTGTCCTTCACCTCCTGGACCGCCTCGAGCGCGCTGAGCAGAAGCTGGCCGAGCGCGACACCGTCTACCCCTCGCTCATGACGCAGGTTGGGAAGGAGAAGAAGACGTGATGCTGGTGGTCCGTTTAGAGCTGCACGACCCCCGGCGCCAGAGCGTGCAGGAGCTCGGTCAGCTCGTCATCACCGAGTCTCGCGGCGACCAGTCCTACGCGGACTACGTCGCTGCACTGGGTGAAGCCGACCAGACGCCGCACGCGGCTCTCACGGCGCCTCGTAAGCGCAGCCAGGTGCACGACCATCCGCGTAGCGAATCGGGGTGGACGCTGGTGGCCAAGGCGCTGCGGAGCTTGGGGTTTGCGGGCGCGAAGGGGAGGAGGTCGGAATGCGAGTGACGGATGAGATGATGGAGCGCGCGCGTATCGCGTATATCGATGCGCCTTCGACGGTCTACGTCGGACGCCTGCGATACGCCCTTGAAGCCGCCCTCGCCGACGTGCCCGAGCCTCTGATCGCGGTGGTGGAAGAAGGCATGGGGCGCGCGTTCTACGTCGACGTGGTGCGGCTTGAGGCTCGCGTGCGCGAGCTGGAGGCGAAGCTGGCCAAGGTGCGGTCGGAGCTGGACATGCCGCACGCGAAGCACGTCGACAAGCTCGTGCGAATCACCGCCATCCTCGGCGAGGAGTCGCCGTGAAGGTAACTCTCGAGATGGCGCGCGCGTTCTGTCACGCGTACCGCCCGGACTCCGGCGTGCCGCACGCACTCTCGGTGCAGGAGGCGATGCAGGCGGCGCTCGCAGACGTGCCAGACGTGCAACTCGCGCTTGAGCAGGCGTTCCGCTCGGCGGAGCAGCACCGGTTGCTTCAGGCCCACCAGAAGCGCATCCGCGAGCTCGAAGACAAGCTGGCCGAGGCGCGCGAGGCAGGCATGGAAGAGCCCGCCACCGACGACACGCCGCACCCCCTGGACGTTGCGGTCGCGCTGACTGACGCGCTTATGCGGGCCAACGCGGCCGAAGCAAAGCTCGCCAAGGTGCGGGCGTGGCGGCGCGAGATGCTCGAAGGACCAGGGACTGCGCGTCCAGACTGGCTCCTGCTCGACGGCATCCTCGACGACCGCGTGGCCAGGCTACCTGAGGAGGCGCCGTGAGCGAAACCAACTACCTGATCGGTAATGGATGGAGGCCCAGTCCGACCACGTGGTGTGAGGAAGGCGCGTGGGAGCATCCCCGCCTGTCCCGCGTACCGCGCGCGTACACAGATGCTGCTGAGGCGTACGTGGCTTGCGAGATGCGCATGCCGAAGCACATCGCGATCGTCGTACAGCTGGTGGATGAGCAGTCCAACAAGGACGCGCTTCTCGAGCGCGCGACGTGGGTGGCCCGCGCATGCGTCGCCGCCGCGGAGACCACAAGTAGAGGATGGTGGCGCAGCTTGGCCGGCAAGGGCGCGCCATGACCATCTCCTCCGCCACTCACCAAGAGATGTGGGCCGAGCGCAACCGCGCGCTCAGCCAGCGCGTACGCGAGCTCGAAGCCGGCCACGCCGCGCTCGGCAAGCAGCGCCGCGTCCAACGCGTCCTGCGCGCCCTGGCCCAGGCTGCCAGTCGAGCCATGCCAGCCCAGGGACGCCAACCCGAGCAGAAAATCCGATGGTAGTGCAATCACTTGTGCGAAAGCTGGGCTCGCGGAGCGACCCTAGAGGGCCGGAGACCGCCATGCTTTCAGCTACCCATATAAGGGGGTCCGCGCGGCTGCTACCCCCCTGGCAA
>WUUC01033683.1_pt1 | contig 67268 bp, 99 predicted proteins | sample 6278441 | NCBI WGS metagenome assembly WUUC01 (sample SAMN13675441, study PRJNA597444) | soil metagenome | isolation source: soil | place: USA: Washington | collected 2017-10
GTCCTCGCCTGGCACACCGACCGCCTCCACCGCTCCCCGGCCGAGCTGGAGGAGTACATCGACGTGTGCGAGCCCCGGCGCGTCCAGACCCGCACCGTCAAGGCCGGACACCTCGACCTCACCACCGCCACCGGCCGGATGATCGCCCGGCAGCTCGGCGTCCAGGCCCGCTACGAAGTCGAGCGGATGGTCGAACGCCAGCGACGGGCCCGCGACCAGATGGCCGAGCAGGGCAGACACTTCGGCGGCCGGCGGCCCTTCGGGTACGAGGACGACCGCATTACCCCCCGCTCCCTGCACTGCCCCGGCTGCGGGGCACAGGACGGCTTCACAGTCGTCCAGCGCTGCCCGGGATGCTCGGCAGAGGGGACGTTCGTGGCAGGCCGCGTGTGCGGCGCCTGCGGCTCCCGGGACGGAGTGACAGTGCTGTGCGTGTGCGCCTGCGGCAGCGACGCGGAAGTCGAGGAAGGCTCGGAAGCCTGGCACGTCCAGTGGGCGGCGAAGGCGCTCCTCAGCGGCGCGTCACTGAACTCGATCGCCGTCGCCTGGAACGAGCAGCAGGTACGCACCAGCACGGGCGTTGAATGGATGGGCCCCGAGGTGCGGAGCATGATGCTCAGGCCCCGCAACGCGGGCATCATCCGCCACCGCGGCGAGGAAGCCGGCCCGGCCAAGTGGCCCGCGCTGCTCGACGAGCCGATGTGGCGGAGCGTCGTGTCCCTCCTGCGGGATCCGTCGCGGCGGAATTCTCCGGGTGGTGAGCGGAAGTATCTCGGCACGGGGCTCTACGAGTGCGGGCTGTGCGGGGTGACGATGCGGACGGTCACGAGCAACCGGAGCGGGGGACGGCACGAGCTGGCGTACGGGTGCCGGAAGAGTAAGCACGTGATCCGCAAGGCGGAGCCGCTCGACGCCTACGTGCAGTGGCTGGTCCTGGACCGGCTGGCGCGGGATGACGCGGCTGAACTGTTGGCGGCGCGGGCGGATCCCGTGGACGTGCGTGGTGCGCAGCGGGATATGCGGGAGGCGCGGGAGACGCTGGACGCGCTGGCCGAGGAGCTCGGCGCGGGCGCGATGGATGTGCAGGAGTGGCGGGTTGCTCGGAAGTCTGCGCGTGAGCGGCTGGAGAAGGCGGAGAAGGTGCTGGCTCATGCGGTCGAGGTGAACCCGGTTGCCGGGCTGATCGGTGTGGATGACATCGACGCTGAGTGGGATCGGCTGGTGCTGTCCCGGCAGCGGGCGGTGGTCTCGTATCTGATGACGGTCAAGGTGCATCCGGCACGTCGTGGTCGTCTGCCTGGTGGTGCGTACTTCGATACCGACAGCATTGAGATCGTCTGGAAGTAGTCGTACTCCTGGCCGGGTGGGGTGACCGGCCGCCGTCACCTGGGGGGCAGACGGCGGCCGGTCGTTTGTGGGGGCGCACTTGGGGCGCACTTTCATCTATTCAACGTGGGCCAGCCGGGTGAGTCACTCACCCGTTCGTGTGAACGCGTGTTCGATTCTAGGCACTATTCCTGGCCCTGCGGCATATGCCACGGAGCCGCAGGGCTGGGGACTAATCTTGATCGACTGGCGACCATTTGGGTACTGACACAAGATCACTAGCGCCACAGCGTGTGTGGGGTGTCCGCCCGCCGCAATCCCCGACCCGACTGGGTCCTCGCCCGACAACGGGCCTTAGGTCACCGCATCGCCGACCTGAGGCGGCAGGCAGAGCTCTCACAAGAGCAGCTGGCGCACCTAGCCGGAATGGAACGGAGATCGATCCAGCGCTACGAGAACGCGGTGCGAGATCCGCAGTTCTCGGACCTGGTCCTCATCGCTCATGCTCTGAGGGTGCACGTCACCGACCTCCTTCACGATTGACGCCTCGGGCGGCAACCGCGTGGTCTGCGCGGCTAACCGAATCGAAGTCAACATTACGAGTGCCCGGACGAAAACAGTGCAGCTGCATATATCTGCGCAGAGATCGTGTCCCAGATGTGAAAGTCTCGCCCGCCGTACAGCCCTGGCCAGAGGTTGGCCCGCCGCCGGCGAGCACCCGGCGACGGGCCGCGACCGCCCCAACCCAGGGACCTCACACGGCGGCCGGTCTTAGTCCCGTATCAGCCCGTCTCGGGATACGGGCGCAGTCTGGATGAGAGCCCGCCTGCACAGCACCTCATGCAAGACCACGGTGGCGCCAGGCCCGGAGCCGGCGTCGACATTCTGAGTGACGTAGAAGTCGTCGGGCATGATCGGCTCGTCGCAGCGGGCGCACGTCCAGATACCGTCGAACATCAGCTGTCCTCCTCACCAGGACACGGACACGGCCGGCTGGGACGGTTGCTGGCCCGCCCGGTGCAGTGATGCCGCCCGCCGAACGTGGCGGCGGCGAGGCACGGCTGGCAGCGCATGTCCGGCAGGGCGAGTGCATCCTCGGCGACTTCAACGAGGAGTTCCAGGAGACCGTTGCGGCCGTCGTCGTCGCTGGGGTAGGTCACGGCTGCCGCCTCAGCGACAGGCGGCGCAGGACGCGGCCGATCTCGCAGCAGGCCGGGTCGTCGGTGCACGGCTCGCAGCGCGGCGCATGCTCGTGCAGCGCGGCCAGCGCGGAGGGGGCGGTGCATTCCTTGCAGCCGCGGGGGAACCAGTCGTAGCTGCTGTCGAGGACGGCTTTGCGGCGCGGGCCGAGGTTGACAGCAGTCGCCGTAGTCAGGGTGCCTGCGCACCACACGCAGGACTTCCCGCGGACCTGAGCCTCGGAGATCTTGTCGACGGCAGGCAACGTCAGCAGGGCGAGCGCCTGGTCGGTGTGGTCCTCGCTCGTCTGCATGATGCACGCCTCCACAGTCGCGGTGATCTGTCTCACACCAGTGACCGTAGAGGCGCCCGTAACACCGAAGTGCTACAGCCTGTAGCACTCTCTGCGATTCAGACCACGCCGAGCCGGATCCCCAACTCGACCAGCTCGCCACGCTTCTGAGTACGGATCATCGTGCCGACCGTCTCCCGTACCGCCGCATGCGCGCGCGTCGCCTGAGGTGCCAGCCGCTCCGCATCCAAGAACGCGTGCACCGCCTGCTCGCGCTGCCCGTTGTAGAAGTGCGCACGCCCGCGGTCGATATGGAAGTGCGAGCGCCGCTCACGCGAGTAGTCGGACGGCAGCTTCACCTTCTCCGCCTGCGCCACCGCGTCCCGGCCGCGGCCCATCTCGACCGGCAGACTCACCGACCACAGCGCGGCGTTGGTCGGACCGAACTGCATCTGCCAGTCGTTGCGGTCCTCGCCCAACTCCTCGGCCGCCGCCTGCGCGTACCCCAGATGACGGATCGCGCCTGCCGCGTCCGTGGCCCGGGCCAGATTCAGTGACGCCTTCAGATGGAACGCGCCCCGCAGGGAGACGGCCTCCGGGCCCGGCGACCGGATCGCCCCGAGGTCCGTCAGGGCGTCGTCGATGATGGCGCCGGCTTCGTCGTGCTCGCCGATGGTGAGGAACTCGCCGGCGTCGTACCACGATGCGGCCAGGACCCTGAGCGGGTCGCCGGTCTCCCGCGACGCCCACAGGACCCGCTCGGTGGCGAGGGTTGCGTCCGAGGTGTGGCCGAGCTTGTACAGGTACTGCATGGCGCACTCGTACACGGACGCCAGCAGGGCGAACACCTGGCGCCGCTCGTCGCCCGTGGTGAGTTCGGCGGCGACCTGGAGGTCGCGCAGCAGTTGGGGCAGCAGGGCACCGGACGGGGTGAGGGCCGCGGCCTGCCGGTGACGGTTGGCTTCCACGACCCGCTGGTGCAGGTCGGGCAGGCAGACGGCCGCAGCTTCCTCCTCCGTGGGCCGGGCCGGACGCCCATGGCGGAGCAGGGCGCGGCGGACACCAGCTACCGAGGCGACAGCCTGCTGCCCGTCGCTGTCGGCCTGAGCTGGCACGTACGGGGCTCCGGTGATTTCGGTCGGGTGGCAGTCGAGGGCCTGCGCGAAGGCGAGGACAACGGCCGGCCGGTCGAGGCTGCGGCGCCCCTGCTCGAAGGCGCGGACGGCAGCGAGCGAGTAGCCGGCCTCGGTGGCGAGGCGCTGTTGTGTCCAGCGGTGGCGTGCGCGGAGGCGGGCGAGGCGCTGCCCGTTGCTTTCTGCGCCGGTTCCGGTGTCAGGGTGGTGGGGCATACTGGTCTCCGTTCCTTGCGTCCACTTGGAACGGTACGCCGATCGGCCGGTCGTGCGCTTGGGAAGGTCCTTACGGATTACGGTCCGTTGGGGCCTTCTCTGTGTGTAGAGGTCGGGGGATTTGGCGGGATGCGCGTGAGTGAACGGCGCCTCGGATCACTACGATTGGTGCCATGCCCCCCACCTCTTCGAGCCCTGGCTCCGCACGCTCTGCTGCCGTGGTGAATGAGGAGATCCGCGCCCTGTGGCAAGACGCGCGGGTGCGGTTGACGGATGAGGGGCGCGACCGGCTGGACCGGCTGTATGTGGAGTGGGCGGAAGCGGTCCGCGCCGAGGTGGTGGAGGCGGCCTAGCTTCCGGCGCAGGCCACCGCTCTCAGACTCCAGTTCGGTTGTACTCGTCCACCAGAGGATCGGCAGGCTCCGGCTCGATACCAGCTCGTTCCATCTGCCGACGCCACCGGTCAGCGCTTCGCGAGAACGCCCGAAGGATCGCCTCGGTCCGGGACTGGCGGACCCGCAGCTGTTCGTTCTCCCTGTCGACCCGCTCCACGGTCGCCTGCAACACCGCGAAGTCCTGAGCCTTCGCCTGCGGCGCCGCCTGAATCGCCGCCGCCGCGCGGCCACCCCGATACGTGAACCAGCCCGTCACAACGGTGCCAAGCACCGCGACGATCGCGCCAACCGCCCCGAGCCATCCGTTCACGCGGGTCTCCCCTCCACCACCACGGCAGGCTCAGGCGGCACCCGTGACGCGCACCAGATCACCCCACAGTGACTCGTCATGTACCACACGAATAGCCATAGGCCTCTGGCATAGTCTCCCACCAGCCCGGCCCACCCGTAGGTGAACGCCCACAGCGTCGGGGGCACCGAAGCGATCACGAAACCCCAGCGGTCCCGGGTGAACGGCAGCCACGCCGACGTGAACGTCCCAAGTCCCGCCGCGACCCAGACCAGTGCCCAGCAGTGCAGGGGCGCCCAGCGGGTCAGCATGTCGAGGCCCTGCGTGCTGGAGGGGGGTTCAAAAATAAAGCTGAAGCCGAAGCAGACTTTGCCGACGCCCATGAAGACGAGGAACGGTCCGCGGCGGCCGAGGTGCCCGCTGAACCAGCGGCGTTTGGTGGTCGTGGCCATGCGCCCTCCTCGCGCCGGTGAGCGGAAGTCTGGCAGGTGTGGGGGCGCTTTCTTTCCGGTCACTCTGGTCGCTTGCGCCCCTGTGCATAATGAATTTCAGCCGCTCGCCGAAATGAATGGGAGGCTGTCATGCCGCAGACCGCTGAGCGTAGAGGCCGAGGACGTCCCCGCCCCGTCGAGACCATCGAACGTGACGACTGCATCTACGGCCTGCTCAAGAAGGGTGCCCTCTCGCGGGGGCAGATCGCGGCGGAGACCGGCCTCACCACCGACCTCGTCGCTCTCTCACTGAAGAGGCTGAAGCGGGACGAACGTGTACGCCAGTGTCTGCAAGGCGGCGTCATCGTGTGGTCCGTCGCCGCCGACACCCCGTGCCCCTGAAGGCGGCCGTCATGGAAATGGACAACATTGAGCGGAGGATCCTCAGCGTCATCTGCGCTGATGGCACCGCATGGCAGGACGATGCGCCCTGTGCCACCACGGACTTCGACTTCATCCCCGACACGGAGACGGACGCCGGGCTGGCGGAGGCGCAGCAGTGGTGCCGTACCTGCCCGGTCCGCACGCAGTGTCTGGAGTGGGCGATGCTCCACCGGGCCGAAGGGTATTGGGGCGGGACGAGCACCTACCAGCGCGATCAGCTGCGCCGTGTCCGCACCCGCGCCAAGTGCCCCATCTGCCAGGCGACCGAGCTCGTCTACACCGACCCGCATGAGCTGTGTCTGTGCTGCGGGGCGTCGTGGATCCGCGACGTGCGCGAGGAGCCGATCGCCGCTACACCACTGCCAGCCGCGGGCGCGGCGTAGCCCGGTCCAGCTCAACGGCCCGCATCCAGGCATCCATCCAGCGCCACGCGTGGTCCCGCAGCCGGAGCTGCTCGGCCACCGCACGCCCCGCCTCCGACAGCTCCTGCCGCAACGCAGCCGACTCCCGCAGCCGCTTCAACTCCCGGTACCAGACCCGAGGCCGGTCAGCCAGAACGCCCGCGCCCATCTCGTGCAGCCTGCGGTACTCCGCCCGCGGTGACGCCACCCACGGCACACCGCACGCCGAGAGCTCCAAGATTTTGAGCCACGACTTACAGCCGTTGAAGCGTGTGTCCGCCAGCGGGGCGATACCCACCCCGATCTCCGCGACCGCCGCCGGCCACTCCTCGATCGGGACCGCGCCGCCCACCGGATCCGCCGCCAGCCCGAACGCCCGGCCTGCGCCCGTGCTGTCGCCCCGCATGACGAACTGCGCGCCCTCGTCGACGAGCCGGGCGATCGCGCCACCGACCGGCTCGGCGTCGTTCGGGTGTGAGTGGAACGACGCCGGCCACCCGACCACGTCCGAGTCGACGCGGTCGATTCCGTAGTACATGTCGGGCAGGTAGTTCGGGAGGACGTGCCCGCGGCCGTGCCGGGCGTACACGTCCAGCAGTGCCGGCGTCGACACCGTCACCAGCGACGCGCTGCGGCAGGCCAACGCCAAGTTGTGCCACGAGTGCAGCCCGGCGCCGGGCCGGTGGACGGCCCACGCCGGATTGGAGGGGTGGATGGAGGACAGGTCGTCGTCGACGTCCACGATCACGGTGATGCCCTTGGCGCGCATCACGCCGACGGCCTGCGCCATGTAGGCGTGGGTGACGCGCTGCATGACGATGACGTCGGCGTCGACGAGGACGTCCTTCACCACGTCGCCTTCCATGACGACGCGGACGCGGCGGTCGTGGGCGCCGATGACTTCGACGTCGTGTCCGGCTGCGGCGGCGTGTTCCCCGGGCCAGCGCATGCGGAAGCTGCCGCAGCCGTAGTTGTCGCTGGGGTATACGACGACCTTCACGCGCTCGCCCTCTTGGCGGTCCCGGCGCGCTGCGGCGTCTTCTCCAGCTTGTCCACGCGGGCCGTGAGTTCGGCGATCTGCTTCTCCAGTTCGGCGGTCCGGTCCGGTCCGGTGTCGGCCTTCGGCAGCCCGCTGGCGAGTTCGGCGTGGACCTCGGTGGCGATGATCCGCATGCGTGCGTCGAGGGTGCTCACGCGGCAGCTCCCTTCGGGGAGACCTGGCCGCGCGTCACCAGAGCCAGCACTGCGAGGACAGCAGCGTTCGTCGCACCGACCGTCTCAGGCGACACATCCAGGCCGTAAGCGGTGAGCAGCGCAGCACCAGCGGCAACGACAGCGGTGAACGCCGACGGAGCGATCGGCCGGGTGAGAGCAGCGGTGATCGCACCGAACACGGCGGACACGATCGCGACGATCGCGCCGGCCTCCTCGCCGGACATGCCGACGTTGAAGGTGACGATGAGGGAGAGTCCGGCGCTGAGGGCGGACACGATGAGCGCGGGTTCGTAGCCGAAGATTTTCATGGGTCAGGCCTCCGGGTGGTCGACGCTGAGGTGGACGTCGATGGACTCGATCGCCGCCTTGAGCTCGGCGACGATGCTGGCGGGGTCGATGTCGCCGATGTTCGCGGCGAGGGTGGCGACGGCGTCGACGAGCTTGGTGTTCACCTCGGTCAGCGCGGCGACCTTCGCCTCCGTGCGGCGGCCGATGACCTCGATGTTGTTCAGGGCCGTCGCCGGGGCGATGTACGGGTTGTCGCCGCTCGTGGCCGGGTTGGGGTTCTTCACGACGTTGTCGGTCAGCCAGGTTGTGCGGACATCCTCGACGGTCAGGGGCATGTCGGTCTCCTCGTTTGGGTTCCAGTCAGGGGTGTGCGCGAGACGTGCGGCGACAGCGGCCCGGAAGACGTCCATGTCGAACGACGGATCGATCTTCCCGGGCTGGACTTCCTTATGGCCTGCGACCGAGCGCGCCGACCAGCCGTGCGCCCGGCAGATCGCCGCCGCCCACCGCACCGCCTGGTCGTACTGCACGGCCGGATACGGGTCCCTGCCGTTGCCGAGGTTCTCGATCTCCAGCCCGTACAGGACGTCGTTGCCGTCCGCGTTCGCCTCGTCGTCCTTCGGTAGCGGCGACGTCTCCGCACGCAGCGCGTTGAGGACGTCGAGGTCCACAGAGCCAGCGTGATTCGTGCGCCCGTTGCCGAGCATCCACAGCCCGGCCGTCTTTCCCAGCCATGTGTGGCACAGCGGGCCGGGTAGATCCGCGCGCCCGTTGAAGCAGAGCTCGCGGTCGTTGTGGCCGCCGGTGTGGTGGATGAGGACGCCGATCACCGGGCCGAACGTCTTGCCTGTCGCGGTGTCGCGGTTGTGGGTCCTCCATCCTGCGTGCTGGTTCACGGCGAGGCCTTCGGCGCGCAGGGCGGCGAGGAGCCGGTCCGCGGTCAACGGTGTGGCCATGAGGGCTCCTTAGAGGGGGAGGACGGCGATACGCCGGGACTGGAAGGTGCCGGTGCCGCTGGCCACCCGGTACTTCGCCGTGAAGGTGTTCGAGCCGGGCGTCAGGTCCGTATGGAACGACACCCCCGACGTGACCACCACCGTGCCCGCCGTCCCCGCCACGCCGATGCCACGGTTGTCAGCCGCCGCAATGGCCGTGGCCCCCGACACGTCATAGGCCATGCGAGCCGATCCGGCGCCCGTGTTCTCCACCGACCCGTGCACCACCACCCACGCCGCCGGCCCCGTGTCCACGGTCACCGACGGGCCGACCGTCGTCAGGTCGGTGAAGGACGTTGAGGTGGTGGTTTCCGCGACAAGGACGCTCGCAGTCTCCGAGAGGCGCTCGGAGATTTCGTTCGGCCCGGATACCGCGAAGTGGGAGCCTGCGGTCGAGGCCTTCGCTGGCGCGGTCTCGTTCAGGTTGTCGCGGAGGAACGTGTTGAACTGCGCCGCCGTGAAAACGGAGCTTGCGACGGCAGTCATAGGCGCTGTCCAGGCCATGGGATGCACCTCCTCCTAGAACGGGATGACCAGCAGGCGGCGGGCAGAGAACGTGCCGGTACCGGACGACACCCGGTACTTCGCGGTGAACGTCGATGTTCCCGGGGTGAGGGAACCCAGGAACGATGCGTCCGAGCAGCCCACGTTGACGCCTGCGCCGCCGAACACGTGGATGCCTCGGTTGTCGGCGGCGGCGAGGCTGTTGGCGCCGGAGATGGCGTAGCCCATGCGGGCCGATCCGGCGCCGGAGTTTTCCACGCTGCCGCGCACGATGACGAGGACGTTCGGCCCGTGTACGACGGAGACCGACGGTCCGACGCTGGCTCCCGTGAGGTCGGTGTACGTGGTGGAGGTGGTGGTGCCGGAGGCGAGGTCGGCGCCGCTGAGGCCGCGGCGCTCGGCGATGGAGTTGACGCCCGTCGCCACGAAGTACGAGCCGGCCGCGGTCGCCTTCGCTGGCGCGGTCTCGTTCAGGTTGTCGCGGACGTAGGCGTTGAACTGGGCCGCGGTGAAAGTTGAATTGGCCACCGCGGTCATGGGCGCGGACCAGGCCATCAGCCCACCGCCTCAGCCTGGGTGGCGGGCACGCCGTGCTCGCGGTTCTCGGCACGGAGTTCGTCCACGGTCTGCCCGTGGGGGATCCGGAACCGCAGGGCGACGTCGTGGTCCTTGGGGTACCAGTTCCGGTTGTGCGGCACCGGGCGCAGCATCAGCACGGTGGTGATCTCCGCCATGTTGGCGGGCCACTCGATGGTCGCGGTCATGCCGCAGTACGAGCAGTGGAACTCGGGCAGCTGGACCACGCGAGGGCTGGCAGGGTTGCGCGGGTTGGCGCGGGCGTAGAGGTGCTCGACGCCGCCGCAGCCTCGGGGGCAGTCGGCGACCCAGTCCCCGGAGTAGACGTATGCGCGGGCCACGGCCGCGATGAGCTCCACCATGGGGTGGACGGTAGGCGCGCTCCGTTGAAGATCGTTCCGGGGTCAGGTGCCGAACCGCCCGACGTCGAAAGCGCCCTGGGTGGGGTGGTCGAAGATGAACACCGCGTCGGGGTCGTCGGCGGCTGTCGGGTCGAACACGCCGTCATTGAAGCCGCGCCCGGCCACGTCGAACGTGAACGGATTCCCCGGCACGATCAGGCCGGAGCGTTCACAGCCGAGGGTGGCGTAGTGCACGCGAGGCCCGCACCCGGAGTCGGTCTCCTCGTCGCTGGGCATGCGGGCGATGGTGTGCTCGATCGACTCGACGAAGAAGTCGGCGTTCAGGCCCAGCTCGCCATGCTGGATGTTGACCATGTCGGAGATCGTGCGCGTCAGGATCTGCAGCAGGTGGTCGGCGTCGGACGACACCAGCCGCATCGACACGGTGGGGCGTCGCTGGGCGTAGTGGGCGAGGAGAAGCTGGGCGATGGCTGCGGCGTCGTTGGCGTTGGCCCACGGGGCGTCGTTGGGGTTGGAGCGTTTGCCGTGCCGTTCCTGGCTGACAGGGTCGGAGCTGGACACTTTGACGGTGCGGTCGATGGGCACTGGCCGGGCGCGGACTTGCAGGTGGGTGAGGGTGATCGCGCCTCCGGCTGCGGTGATGCTGATGGTGGTGGACTGGCCGGAGCGGCGGGAGATGGATGTGAGGACGGTGCCGGGTCCGGAGAAGACGACGTCGGTGCCGGGTGCGAGGTCGAGCGCGTCACGGAACGGGTCGGAAGCTTTGGCCTGCACCTGGATGTTCTCGCCGAGGGCGAGGGTGATGGTGTCGTCGCTGGACCAGACGGGCACGTAGGCGTCCTGGGGGCGGCGTACTTCGACGTCGAAGTTGACGTCGTTGATGATGTCGCGCCAGCCGTGGGAGTAGCCGAAGGGGTCGAGGAAGGACAGGGCCACAGCGTCTCCTAGGACAGGGCAGCCCAGCGGGCGCCGGAGGTGACGGTCTGGCTGGCCAGGGTGATGGATGCGGGCAGGGACGTCTGGGCAGTCGGCCCGGTGAGGAACCGGGCCGCCCCCGTCGACAGGCCGGCGCTGACGGTGGTTGCGCCGCCGGCGCCCATGGCGAACTGAGGCGGGGTGGTGCCGACGGCGAGGATCGCGACGTAGTAGGAGCCGACGGCGAGGGTCTGTGCTGCGGTGAGAGCGATGGTCTTCAGGCCGGTGGAGGTCCAGTTGGCGGCTTGGTCGGCGCTGAGGGCGAGGCGGGTGCCGCTGCTGTTGTAGAGGCCGACGAAGCATTGTCCAGCGGTGAGTCCGGAGCCGGCAGCTTCGATGCCGACGATGACGTTGGACACCAGTGTCGACCGGTTGACGATCTTGACCTTGCACAGGTAGACGGTGCCGGAGACGGTCGCGTTGGACGCCGACCGCAGCGTGGCGGGGTCGTGTGTCCAGGCCGCGAGGCCATGGTCGGCGGGCGTGAACGTGGCGTCGTTGACGACGCTCAGCGGGTATTGCAGCAGCCCGTCCGGCATCGCGTTGCCCGTGTTGAAGGTGGTGATGTCCCGCAGCACGGTGTTGGTGCGCTTGGTGAAGGTGACGGTGCCGGTGGCGTTGTTCTCGATGCGGATGCGTTCGAAGATGTTCGGCGCGTTCGAGGTGTCGTTGTTGTCCTCGATGACCTTCAGCGTCCCGGCGCTGTCGATGTTGACCTTCTTCGCGGAGAAGGTGTTGTTGTACGAGCCGTCGGCGCACACGAACATCTTGTTCGCCGCGTCGCCGCTGTCGCCCGTCACGTAGTTGCAGTCGAAGACGCAGCTGTCGCCCTTGGCGACGTTGATCGTGGTCTGGAACTGCTCGGCGTTCAGACCCCAGAACCTTTGCGAGGAGACCGGGTCCGTGCCGTCGATCAGGATGCCGGTGCACCCTGTCCCGTTGGCGCCGATCTCGACCATGCTCCAGTTGTTCTGATTGAGGTTGTTGCCGGTGCCGGTGATGTGGATCGCGGTGTGGTTGTTGCCGACGATCTCGATGAACATGCGGCTGAAGACGCAGTCGCCCGCGTTCTGCACCGAGCCCTGGTTGGACAGGCGCACGCCGTTGGCCATGCCTTCGACTTCGATGTTGTCGAAGGTGGAGCGCCACGGCATGGCGAGGTCCATGCCCCAGCCGGACGTCGAGCCGGCGCCGAGGTAGCCGTTCAGCCGCAGGTCCCTGAAGGAGCTGTGCCAGAACGAGACTTCGTTGCCGGACAGGGTGGCCGTGCTCGTGATGCAGGAGCCGGTACCCGCCGCCACGATGGCGAGGTCGGCGAGGTTCACGACACACCAGCTGTTGAGGTTGATGCCATCGACGTTGATCACAGGCTTCAAGATGGTGGCCTGCTGGCCGACGCCGCGCAGGGTGATGCTGTCCGCGTCGTCCTCGTCGGTGTTGCCGCTGATGTTCAGTGCCGCGGCAAGGTTGAACTGGCCGCCGGACAGCTGCACGATGCCGCCGCCGTCAGCCTTGGCCGCATCGATGGCGGCCTGGATCTGCACGTTGTCGGCGACCCCGTCGCACACGTACTGAGCCTTCGCCTGCACCTCGGCAGGCGCGTTCGACGCCGCCACCAGACGGTAGAACGAGGGCGCCGCGAGCTCCGCCCACACCGCCTGGAATGCCGCGTTGACCGGCACATCCCAGTCCAGGGTGCCGCGCGGGATGGGTGAGTACGCCATGTCTATTCTCCGAATCCGCCGTCGCCGAAGCCGCACTCGCCGAAGCCCGGGCAGTCGCCGCCCCCGCCGTGGTCGCACTCCGGGTCTCGCTCCGCGACGAAGCTCGCCTGCGGCGTGAGCGACGCGGCACGCAGCAGCCGGTGATGCCGGTCGCGGAAAATGAACGTGCCGTCCGGGCCGACATAGGCGATCGCCGGGGGGCCCTCCGACTGCACCAGGTCGGTCAGCGCGTTGATCGCGTCGTCCTCCTCCAGCCACCACCACGGCACGAACGTCGCACCCAGGTCGATGTCACGTGCCCCCGTCCAGCCGACCGCATCCAGCACCGCGTTCACGAGGACGCCGGTGCGCTGCGCCTGGAACAGCTCGGTCGAGACCCGGTTGCCCTGCAGCAGGGCCAGCAGGTCCAGGCAGTTGATGTCCACCGACCGGTCACCGCGGTCAGGGTGTACGTCGAAGTCGTCGATGCGGCCCACGAAGAGCGGATACAGGGTGTCGTCGTAGACGGTCTCGACCCTGACGGGCAGGGCGGGTGACAGGTCGTCGACGATCGGCGAGTCCGGGTTCTCCGGAGAGTAGATCCGCTCCGCGTTGCACAACGTCATCGACAGGCTGCCGCCCTTCGCGGGGGCGGTCTGCCGGGCCTGGTCGCGGCCGTAGGAGAAGGACACCGGGCCGCGCGCCAGGACGTCGTCAGTGACGTCGTCGTAGGGGCCGTCGTACTGGCCGTCGCCGCCCCAGTCCACAGCGACGGTGTACCCGTCGACGAGCTGCGGGGTGATGTTGACGTTGTCGAAGTAGGCGTAGTCGTCCGCGCCGTCGTCCCGGTAGGCGAGGAGCTGGGCCTGAAGGTTGGTGTTGCTGACCCAGGCCGGCGAGGTCTCCGTGTGCCGTGCGGTCCACGCCCGGCCGTCGGGGGATGTCTCCCACGTCAGGGTTCCGCCGGCCTCGCTGATCCGCAGCCAGGCGTGGGCGACCGGATCGTAGGGCAGCGTGCCGGGGTTCTCGTCGCTGTAGTTGACGTGGACGGCCATCATGAGCAGGTTCGTCGATACGTCGACTTCGAAGACGAGCTGAGTGCCGGGTGTGCTGGACAGCACGAGGAGCTGGCAGAAGACGCTGCCGGAAGCTCCGCCGGGCAGGGGCGGTACCACCTGCACGCCGATATGTGAGGAGGCGAGGGTGTAGATGGGCGCTGAGGCGAACGCGGCGAAGCCCTGATTGCAGGGGACCCGTGCGCGCCCGTCCACTTGGTCGGGGTCGGCGCCTCCGACGGCCTCGTTGTAGTTGTCGGGCCATTTCGCTGTGTCGACGGTGGCGGCGCTGAAGTCGTCTCGGAGGGTGTCGAGGAGGGCCACGTCAGGCCGCCTTGATCCGGTTGACCCACGAGATGGGGATGCGCTGGGTGCGGCCGATGTCGTCGAGGGATTTGACGAGCCAGTTCATCAGCTCTGTACGTGAGCCGATCACGCCGTGGTTGTCGAGGTGGAGGTGGACGTGGACATCGCCGGCGGGGAGGGCGGCTCGCCCGGTGTCTGCGGCGGCGGCGCGGCGGGCGCTGACGGCCAGCTGCGGGGTGTTGACGTTGCGGGCGACGGCGGCGGGCAGCGTAGCGGGGACGCCGCCGGAGACACGCGCTGCGATCTTCCGCATGGCGCCGTCGACGGCAGGGATGTTGCGGGTGAGTCCGTCACGCAGTCCGAACATGGTCATGTCGCCGACAGCGGCCATGACCCGCGACGGGGACTTGATGCCGAGGGCTTTCTTGATCGCCTTCTGCATGGCCTTGGCGAGGTCGAGCATGAACTTCTCGATCTGCTTCTGCTGGCCTTTCAAGCCGGTGAGGAAGCCGTCCCCGGCTTTTTTCCCTGAGTCGTAGAGCAGGTCGGCGCCGTACTTGCCGAGCTTCCCGGACTCCTTGTTGATCTGCTTGTTGAGGGAGTTGTACTCCTTGATCGTCGCCTTGTCCGCTCCGGCGAGGGACGCGGCGAACGCGGCACCCTGCTCCGGCCCCATCTCCAGGATCTGCCTGATCAGGTCCTTGTTGAGGCCCTTCTTCTGCAGCTTCTTGATGTTCGCCGTGAACGCTTTGATCTGCTTCAGGGAGGCGGCCATCTGGCCCTTGACGTACTTCGGGGAGTAGGCGTCGTCCTGGACGATCGAGCCGAGACTGCCGGTGGCCTTGGCCTGGTTGGTGGTGTCGGCCGCGAACTTGTTCGCCTCGGCGATCTTCTTCTCGATCGCGTCGCGCTTCTTCGCCAGCGACAGCAGCTTGTTGGTGTCCTTGGTGATCAGCCCGATGAGGGCTGACTCCTTCTTCCCCGAGAACGCCGCCCGCACATCCGAAGCGAGATCCTTCGACACGGCCTTGATCTTGTCGCGGGACCCGGTCAGCCCCGAGATGAAGCCCTTCCCCACGTCTTTCGCGAGGGCCTTCATCACCCGCGACGGCGACGCGATCTGCAGCTCCTGGCGCACCCCCAGCGTCACCATCGCGGCCATCGCCCGGGCCGCCGCACCCACAGCCGCGGTGCCGGCGCCCATTCCGCCGACCAGACCGCGCGTCACATCGAGTCCGGCGCCGGAGATCCCGGACAGCATCTTCTTCGTGGCGGCCGCGTCGAAGACCCTCGCGTCCGAGCCGAAGGTCACGAGCTCGGGGCCCTGCTCGCCGACGATCGCGGTCTCGCCCTTGACCGGGGTACCGCCGGACGCATAGCCGTTGTATTTCGCGTTGTTGCGGCCGACGGTGGCCTCGACGTTGAGGGTGTGCCGGACCGTCGTCAGCGTGACGGTCTTCGACCTCACGTTGGCGATGGCGGCCGCAACATCCTTCGCGATCTTCGATGCCCTGTCCCGCACGGACAGGTCGATCGTCTTCGACTTCAGCGCATCCCGGGCCCGCTGCACATTGGCCAGCGCGTCCTTCGCGGACTGCGTCTCAGCGCTGACCTTGAAGCTGCCGTTGGGCATCTTCGTGACCGTCAGCCCGAGATCCTTCAGCAGGCTGACCGCATCAGAGGTGAGGGCCTCGACACGGACTTCCTTCTTACCCGGCGCCGCCTTCATCGCCGCGATCACGTCATTGAGGCTGCGCGTCGCGTCCTCGGTCCGCATCTCCAGACGCATCTTCGGGGACGGCATCGTCAGCAGCGTCGCGGCAAGCTTCTCCGCCTCGGCACGGCTCTGGCCCATCGCCATGGCGTTGTCGATGATGGACTTGCGGCCCCGGTCGTAGACCCCTGCGACTGCCTGCCAGGAGGCGTTGTTCTCCCGGGCCTTCGCCGCCGCGTCCTCCGTTGACGCCGCGAGCTGCGACAGCGCGTCCCGGTTCGCCCGGCCCTTCTCCGTGCTGACGTCGAGGGTGGCTCCGTTCTCCTTCAGCGACGCCGTGACAGCATCGATCGCCGCCTCGAACTTCGTCTCGCTGTCGAAGGCGTTGCGGTGCTGCTCCGACAGGGCCTGGATCGCCTGCCGCAGGCCGTCCGCGCTCTTCTTCTGCTCGGCGAGCTTCGCCGACGTGGCCTGCGCCTGCTGCCCGAACAGGCCCATCGCCCTGGTAGCGGCATCGGCCTCGAACTTCTGGTTCGCCAGAGAGTTCTGGTAGTCGTTGGTGACTTCGTTCAGCCGGTCCAAGTCACCGCCGCCGGCGACCCACGATTTCTTAAGGATCTCGAACTGGGCTGCGGCCTGCGACGCCTTCCCCCCGGCGACGAGCTGCGCCATGCTCTTGTCCCACGCGTCGACGTTTTCCCGCGCATCCGAAATGCCCGGCCCCGTCGACACCCCCAGCCACGCGCCGAAATCGCTGGTCAGCTGCGCGAGCTTGTTGTCGGACGCCCCCTTCGAGACGATCGCAATCGACTTCGACATCTCGTCGAGGTTCGTCTTCAGCGCACCGGTGACCTTGCCCGTCGACGCCAAGGTATTCAGCGACGTCGACAGCTCATCGACCGCGACTGGCGCCTTCTGGTCCGACAGCTCGTGCATGGCGATGACGAGCGCGCCGATACCGGCCGCCGCCAGGCCGAGCCTGGCTCCCGACGACAGCGTGCCTAGCGCCGCCGTCAGCTTCGGCACAATGCCCGTCGCCCCGGCCGCGGCCGTCCGCATCGCCAGCAGCGACGCACTGAAGACGGCCACCTGCCCTGAAACCGCCGCCATGCCAGCCGCCGCCAGCCGTACCGCCTTGATGGCGATCGCGACCTGCAGCAGCGTTGTGATGACGCCGGACGGGACCGCGGCGACGAGGCCGGCCAGCGCGTTGACGATGGTCAGCATGCCGGGGCCGACGTTGGATGCGGCGAGCAGGATGGAGCCGAGGGCGTCGGTCACGGAGGCGAGGGTGTCGCGGACGAGGGGCCCGTTGGAGCGGACGTACGTCATGAACTCGCTGAGGCCGCCCGACATTTTGCCGCTGTCGGCGGTCCGCATGAAGGTGATGAGCGCGTCGTTGGCCTTGGCCATGGACCGCTCGGAGAAGTCGGCCAGCTTGTCGTTGAGCGCATCGAAGCCGGGCGAGGCGACGGACCCGGCGGCGATGGTGAAGAACCGGTCGAGCTGCGTACTCGCGCCCTCGACGAGGGGGGTCATCTTCGGGAAGGCGGCGCTGAAGGTCTGGATCGCCTTCGTGGCGACCGGCATCGTCGAGTCGGCCAACGAGTCCGACCACGCCCGGTACTCGTCCTTCATCACCGACAGCGCAGCCGCGGTCTCCCGCGACGCGGCAGGCATCTTCTCGATCTGCCGCACGTATGCGGCCTGCGCATCGATGGCCTGCTTCGACGTCGCGCCGTGCTCGGCGATCGCGTCCTGGTACTTCTTCTCCGCGTCCGCAGCCTCATTGATCGCAGCGATCTGTCCGCCCGCCGCGGCGGCGAACGCGCCGATCGCGACGGCGGCGGCGCCCACTCCGGCGGCGATCGGTGCTGCCTGCGCGGCGATCGGGATGAGCGCCGGGGACAGCGAGATCGCGGTGGCCTTCAGCTTCGACAGCGCCGAGTTGAAGAGGTTGCCGCCTCCGGCCGCGCGGTTGAAGCTGCCGTTGATGAGGCGGGACTCGGACACGAACCGGCCGGACAGGTCGCGGAGTTGTCCGTTGGCGTCGCGGGTGAGGCCGCGGATGGCGAGCATCGCGGCGGTCGTGTTGGCGTTGACGTTGATGGTGGCGTCGCCGATGAGGCCGCCTGCGGGGGTGCTCATGCCAGGGTCACCCCCATTGCGGCGAGGAAGGACTGGCTCGCGTCCTCAGCGCCGGTCCACCACCAGGGGGCGCTGTTGGTGACGGGCTGTATGTCGCGGCGTTCGTGGCCGGGTCGGGCCCATGCCGAGACGCCGAGGTCGGCGTCGAATTTGGCGCGCGCTTGTTCCTCGGTCTGGCCTTCGCGGACGATCAGCCGCTGCAGCATTTCGAAGTAGATCGCGTTCAGGAATCGGTCGGCGGGGAGGGCTCGGAGGTCGACTCCGCGGGCTGTGTACTCTCCGTCGAGCTGGTGCCAGACTCCGGGCTGGACGGCCCATCTGACGAGGGCTGCGACGGCTGTGTAGGGCGCACCCCGTATTCCTCCATGAGCCAGATGACGACGTCGGAGCTCTGGTCGTCGTCGATGGGCCGCTTCTTGTCCTTGAGTCGGGCGGCGAAGCGGTCCCAGGACTCGGGGAGGAGGGCGATCCGCAGGGCTTGCTTCAGGAGGTCGTGCTGGTCCTGGAAGGTCTGCGCGTCGGCGGCGGAGTCGTGGAGGGCGACCATCTCGGCGAAGACGTCGCCGGGCAGTGCGGCGGCGGCCTCGAACTCGTCGTCGTCGATGGTGAAGTTGAGGCGCTTGCGGGGACGGGTGAAGTCGCGGGTCGCGGGCGGTCCGCCGGAGGCTGCCATGGGTGCGGCCCCGTTGGGGGATGTGAGGAGTTCGGTCATGCGGGTGACGGTAGGTTCGCCCCGCACATGATCATTCCGGGGGTCAGAGGGCCGCGCGCAACGCCTCTTGGAGGAACCGGTTCGGCTGCGTGCCGGGGTGCATGACGACCTTCGCGTACACCGTCTGCGCGCCGACCGTGAACTTCAGCGCCCTCGCCCGGACAGGGCGGATGACGTGCGGCCGTGTGCCTCCCAGAACGTAGAGGCTGGCGGGGTGGCGGGAGTTGATGACGCCCTGGAAGTCACCGCCCGGGCCACGCCGGATCTGCACGGTGATGTTGTTGCCCTGCCCCATGCTGCCGGGTGCCCGGCGCCGGGCCTCGGCCTCGACGCGCTGGACGCGGCGCTCCATGTTCCGGTAGACCATGCCGCCAGGCAGGCGCAGCATCCGCTCGATGGCGGTGCGGTTGAGATCGAAGCTCGTCGACACCGTGAACATGGCGCCCTCAGTTCCTCGGCAGCGAGACGACGGCGCGGAGCTCGTTGCCGACGCAGCCGCCTGCCGGGCCCTGCGGGGTGAGCGCACGCACCACAAAGTCGGAGATCTCACGGGCCTTGTTCATCTCGCACAGCTTCGTTGAGACGGCGCGCATCATCTCGTAGGCGTCGGTCAGTACCTGCCGGGCCGACGCGTCGAGCTCGGCTGTGGTCGGCGGCTCGCCGTTGTCGTCCGGGTTGGGGGCGCACCGCACGATCTGCATGACGATCTCGGCTGCCTCCCAGGGGGCGTCGCAGGCGTTGCTGACGCGGGCGAGCGCCGGGTTCGGGAACTGCTCCGTCGGGTAGACCGTGCCGACCGAGACGGCGAGGAGACCGCAGTCGCAGGCGTCCCAGGCGATGGCCCCGGGCACGACGGAGTGCCGGGCCGGGGAGACGGTGAGCTCCTCGTAGATCGCCTGCTCCAGGCGCGAGGCAACGGTGTACCACTTCAGCTCACCCGAGATCATGGCCACGGTCAGACCCCCGGCTTCCGCACAGTCGGCTGCTCCACCCGGTACACCCGCGACCGCTGCCGCAGGCCGTTCGGATTCCACGTGGCGATGAACGCATCCACCAGGTACAGCCCGGTGCGGCCCTGCCGGAACAGCTCGCCGACGTCCGGGTAGCTGATGGTCACGCCCTGCCGCACCAGCTGCTGCACGCCGGCCGGGAGTCGGCAGTCCTGGCCGTCCGCCGCCTTCGCGAACTGGCAGGCCAGCTCGCCCATCGCCAGCGCGGCACCCTCCGGAAGCGGCTCCCCGTACCGGGCCGTCACCGACCACGTCCCCACCCCGGAGTCGAGGGAGAGGTCGTTGCAGCGCGGCCAGCGTCCGCCGTCCGTCCGCACCAACAGGCGGCTGTTGTCCAGCCGGTACGCCGACGCCGCCAGGACCACCCCGTCGATGACGACCTCGGTCACGTCATACACAGGGGCCGGCAGACGCAGCTCGGAGACCTCACCGCACGAGCAGCCCGTCGAGCACGAGCCGCACGTGAGGTTGAACCACAGGCCCCCGACCAGCGCAGGCTGAGGCCACGACGCGGCGGCCCACGGCGGTCCGAAGTCGTCGAAGAACCGGCCGTCTCCGCAGCCGGAAGCGCATGGCCGGAGTGTCACCTCGCACAGCCCGAACCGCATCCCCGACAGGGAGTACAGGGTCTCCGTCGCCATCGACACGGCGACTCCGGTGACGGCCGGGTTCAGCGTGGACAGGTCGCAGACCCATTGCACGGGCCAGTCGGAGCACGGGCCGCGCATGCCGCCGCTGCCGGACGGCTGGCTCAGGATCTGGTTGATGACGGGCATCGCGCCGCCCCCTGTCTGCTCATGCCGGTTCGGGCCCGATGTTCTCCAGGCGCAGCCGCCACGGGTACAGGGTGTGTGCGTACACCTTCCCGGCACCGGTGCCCTGATGGGCGAGCGCGACCGTGGCCATCCCTGCGTTGATGTTGCCTGCCGCGACGGTGAACATGTCCGCTGACGTCACCCGCAGGAAGGCGTTGTTGGTGTACATCGTGGGGTTGCCCTCGGCGAGGGGCGTCCCTGATTCGGCGGCGCCGTACTCGTCAGGCAGGCCTGCGCTGTCGAGGAGAGTCCAGTCCAGGAAGTGGGAGCCGTCGTGCATGAAGTTCCCGTAGACCTTGATCCGGTCTCCATCGGCAGCGGCGATAGAGCACTGGAGCTTGGTGCCAGCCGATGTCTGCACGACGGTCCATGACGGGGCTGAGGGCAACCCGGAAAGGTTGTCGTCGGTGATCCGTACGCGCGCGGTGCGGATCGAAGACCCGGCGCCCGCGATTGCCGCGTCCAGTTGCGCTTTGCGCACCGCCTGATTCGCGAACGCCGCATCGAACGCGGGCAGAACGGGGATGCGGTCGACGAAGGACAGTTCACCCGTGAACGTCTGATCCCCGGCCGTGGCGAGCGCACCGATCGCGGCGGGGGTCGGGAGTGACGGCGTGCCGTGCGTGTGGTCGCCGCGGGAGAACGACGAGGCCACGCCAGCCGCTGACGCCTGCGCGTAGCCGGTCTCTGCGGTGACGGTGGCCGCGGGCGATGGCGGGGAGGCCGGGGTCTGCCATGAGGCGGCGGTGCCGGAGGAAGCGGTGGGGACTTGGCCGGCGGTCGGGGTGCCGGTCACGGTCACGCCGTTGACCTTGGCCACATTCGGGTTCGGGTAGGTGCCGCTGAGGTCGCCTCCGGCGGGGCCTGCCGGTGTGCGCGCATTGGTCAGGCGCGCGTCGTTGGTGAGCACCACGGCGGACGTGTCGGCGAGGCCGTGGACGTCGGTGGTGTCTGCGTTGTGCGCGGACACTGCGGCCGTGATGTCGGCGAGCGTCGCCCCTTCAGTCGACGCCCCCACCGCGATCTCGAAGGATTCGCTGTCGATGTGGACCCAGTACTCGCCCTCTTCGACCCAGAACTCCAGCCGCCCCGCGGCGGACGTGCTGAGCGGGTTCGCCAGCGGCACCGTCCCACCCGCGTCGGCCCACAGCGTGGCGAACGTGTTCGCGTCGTGGTCGAACACCCTCGCCACGACGCTCGAAGCCAGCGCCCCGGAGGGGAACCAGAACAGCTCGCTGTACTGGGCAAGCGCCATCGTTCCCCCTCAGGGTGAAGGCGAGCCCGGCCGGAGCAGGTCGACCGGGCTCGCGTGCTGCGTGCTACGCGGCCAGTACCGCCGGGTCGCAGGCGGCCTCAGGCGGAGCCGTGGTGGTCACGTTCCACACCCAGTGCTCGTCGTCCTCGATCGTCTCCCCGACCGGCAGGTAGTCGGCCCCGACGATGGACAACCACAGGGGAGATGGCCCCTTGGTCTCGCTGGTGGTTTCCAGCGTGGAGCGCCCGTTCTCGATCATGTAGGCGCCGAGCTGCGTGGCACCGACGTTGGGCCACGCGTTGTAGATGTAGCGCTGCGCCCCGGTCGCGTCGCAGGCCCCGGCTCCGGCGACTTCCTGCCACACCTCCAGGCTGTAACGCCTGGTGGGGTTGCCCTCGGCGACAGCGAAGCCGGTGCCGGTGACCGCGTTGGCGCTGGTCAGCTCACGCGCCGAGATCATCAGCGATGCCGCGCTGACGTTGACCTCACAGAACTGCGAGGTGAGGTTGAACCTCTTCAGCGTGGGGTCGTCCTTCTGGTTCACGCACGCCTTGCCCGACGCGGTGCGCTCGAAGAACTCGACGCCGTCCTCGTACTGCGGCTCCATGTTGACCTGCACGAAGCCCTCAGTGACGACGACCATCCCGGCAGCACCGGTGATGGGGACGCCACACGCGTCGAGCTCGATGATCCGCATGTGCGTGCCCTTGATCGGGGTGGCGCACGTGGACTTGGTAGCCATGATCTCTCTCCTACTCCGTGGGCACGCCCAAGCGAATGTGCGCCGCCAGAAGGCAGCACTCGAAACCGATCAGGTACGTCCGCTCCGCCTGCATCCTCAGCGTGTTGGTGGCGCGGTCGAGGGAATCGCGGACCTGCGTGAAGTACACGGGGCTGCGGTAGCCCCAGGCGGCGCCCGTGGCGTACATCCACGTCGTGCCTGCGGCGGGCGCCGACCCGTCCGGGCCTGTGCCCGGGTAGCCGCCCCCGGCGACCACGAGGTTGCCGTTCGTGGTGACGAGGCGCCCGCGGTCGTCGTAGCGGGTGAGGTTCCATGCATCGAGCGTCGGCAGAGCCTCGCGGGTCACGTGGATCAGGCCCTGCCCCTTGTAGCAGTCAGCGAGTTCCTGCTCCAGAGCGCCGAGCGCGGACGCGACGTCCGCACCGGTCACGACGGGGGTGGCGGCCGGCTGGAGGACGACTTCGCCGTCGAGGACTTCCGCGTTGGCGCCGAGGTGCGGGAAGACGACGGTCTGGTCGGCGGCTTGGCCGGTCCAGAATGCGTTCTCCAGCTGGTGCTGTTCGATGCGGTCGAGGGCGTCCTGCGCGATGGTCTGTGCGTCGCCGACGCCGATTGGCGTGCACTCGAACTCGGCGATCACCGTGAACGGTGTCGCGGCCCGGTAGTTCTGATCGATGTTGGGTGTCTTGGCGGGCGGCTCCGGCGGGGAGCCGGTGCCGGTGACCGCGAGGCACTCGTCGTAGGTGGTGTCACCGGTGGGGCAGCGCTCCGCCCAGGTGACGCCCTGCTGCCAGTGGACGCTGTCCGGTGCGGGGGCCTGGACGCTGTCCCACAGCCCCCCGGACAGGGGGGTGAACACTACGGGCAGGTCGATGAGCTGGCGTGCCATGTGTTCACCACCCTTCGCTGTCGGTTCGGTTCACGGGGTCGGGTCAGACCCGGACCGTGCCGGTCAGCAGCGCCGACGTGGAGCCGTTGACGTTGAAGCCGACCGTGTACCGGCGGGACTCGTGGCCCACCTTCGCGACGAGGTGCGCCTCCTCGGACCAGGCGGCCGTGTGGTCGTTGGTCTCGTTGAGGACGCTGTCGCGGATGACGCCGAGGTCGAGGGTCATGCCCTGGCCGTGGACGAACGTGCCCGCCGCGTAGATCAGGAAGTCGGCCGTGGTGGGCCACGCGGTCATCTTCGTCGCGTTGCCGAACTGGCTCGCGCCGCGGACCTGCCAGTCGTTGACCCACTGCACGGCGATGTTGCGGGCCGTGAAGTAGCGGTTGACCTCGGACAGCGGGATGTCGCCGAGTTCGACGCCGGCCTTCCAGGCGAGGTCGGCCTGGATGACGTCGCGGACCCAGTACGGCAGGACGACTTCGAGGACGTCCTCGATGCACATGCCGTAGCGGGCCCGGTAGTCGGTCGCGGCGAGGCCGACCGCGTTGTAGATCCGCGGGGCGGCCGCGTCGGTGGCGGCGCCGCCGGTGATGGCCGTCGCGGAGGTGGAGCGGGCGAGCATAAGGGCGATGAGGCGGGCGTTGATGACGTGCGCGTGCGCGGCCATCAGTAGCTGCAGCGTGTTCTGCGTCGCCTCCGGGTAGGCCTCGTCGGTCAAGTTGCCGGCGGTGAGGCAGTACCCGTAGGCCTCCAGGCGCTCCTCGTCGAAGTCCGGGCAGGGGACGCGGATGCACGGCTTGGTCGGGGAGCCGGTGGCGGCGGCGATATCGTCGGCCTCGGTCCACAGGAACGGCGTGCTCGTGTTGGAGAGGGTCGCGGCGAAGCCGGCGAACGCGGTACCTCCGCCGAGGGCGTCGGCGAGGGACGGGGAGACGGGGTACTCGATGCCGCCGCGGGTGACGCCGAACGTCGGCAGGTCGATGAGGCCCGACTCGCAGGCGATGCTGAAGAAGTCGTACCTGGTCTCGCTGGGGGCGCACCAGCCGCCGCCTGCGACGAGGGCTGCCTGCTTGTCCGGGCCGGTGAGGAACTGGATGAGGTCCTTGACCTCGCCGCGCTTGGTGCGGTGGTCGACGCTGTGCGAGAACTCGTTGCGAATGCTGGCGACGAGCTGCTCGCTGGGGGCGCCCTGCGTGACGGGCATGCTCTTGGCCTTGCGGCCGGTGACCTCGGCGAGGGCGGCGAGGCTGCTGATGCCTTCGCCGCGGGCGACGCCGGGGATGTCGACCGATGCGGTGACGGCGAGGCGCTGCTGCGGTACCTGTGCGGCGGGGGCGTGCTGCGCGGTCTCGGCGAGGGTGGCGGTGGCGCGGCGGGCGATCTCGTCGGGGCGGACGCTGCCGCCGCGACGGTCCATCATCAGCTGGGCCATGCCTGCGGTGACGCCGCGGGCGGCGGCTGCGGCGATCGCCTCGACGTCGACGACGGGCGCGGCCTCGGCGGCGGCCTGTGCGGCAGCGCCGCCGTGGACGCGGGCCTGGAGCTGGGAGAGCTGGTCGGCAACACGGTTCTGCTGGAGTGCGGCCTGCTGCTCGGCGCGGACCTTGCGGACCTGGAGTTCGGCGCGGATGCGGTCGAGGTCTTCGGCGACGCGCATGGCGTAGGTGAGTGCCTCGGGGTCGACGTTGTCCTGGCCGTGGACGCGGTCGAATTCGGCGACGCCGCGGGTCTCCAGCTCGGCGAGGTCGGCGTCGGACGCGAGGGTGAGATCGGACGGGGCACTGAAGAGCTCTTCGGCTGCCACGTGGTCCTCCGTTGCGAAGAGGGGTTGTGCGCCCGTCTGTTGGCGCCCATTCGCAGTGAGGTTAGCGCATAGCACACGGTCCGGCAAAGGTCAAATACCTTCGCCGGACCGGTATATATAAAGGTCAGGAGCTCGGAGGGGGTGGCGGCGGGGGTGCCGGACGACGCCTCTTATTGCAGCTGCACACGTTGCTCACCCCCCTCCGGGATGCACGCGGCGCGACAGCATCCGCATCACGATCCGCACCGCATCACGCTCCACATCCGACTGCGAGCGACCCCACGCCACCGTCGGGCGACCCGCCGCCACCAGCGCCTGCGGCTCACCGCTGGCAACCCTGGCCCGCATCTTCGGCACCGGGAAACCAGGCACGTTCACCGCCAGCAGCCCAACGAGGCGCAGCTCGCCGCCGATCCGCCGCCAGTCCCCGGACACCTGGCCCGCAGCCTGCAGCTCGTACACCTTCAGCGGATCCGCGCCCGGCCGGATCGCCCCGGCCACCCAGATACCGTGCGCGTCGTTGCCGACCGCGACATCCGCGACCGCAGCACCCGTGTTGTCGTAGTGCTCGGCCGCCGGAGACGCCCCGTAGTGCAGCGGCGCATGCCCCGTACCCACCGTGATCTGACCGACCGCCACCCGGGAGCCGTCCGCGCACGCCACCTCGCCGGTGCGGTAGTACGGGTGCGCGTCCTCGTGCGGCGGCTGCACACACACCTCGTCCTGACCGATGTGGCACGAGCCCCACTGCGCGGCGTGTCCGTAGATCCGCCCGTCGTCCGTCACTGTGATCGGCGTCGGCAGCGACAGCTGCGGGTCCGAGAACCAGTCGACCGGCGGCCGGAACACCTCCGCAGACGCGGTGACGGCGGTCAGCGGGGCCGGCGCGGCCTCGGCTTCGCGCAGGGTGAGGAGTTCGGCCTCCGACACCGGCGTCCCGCCGGCCACGACCGCACCGGCCTCGTCGAGGAGCGCAATGTACGCCTCGGCGAACGCGGGGATGTCGACCAACGTGGCGGCGCGGATGCGGCCGCCATGGAAGACGACCTTCTCGGGCTGCGCGAACAGCATCTCGAACGGGTCGTCCTCGCCGTCACTCTCGGCGGTGCCGGCGTTGACGTCCTCGGGGAAGACGTACTCGACGTCGGCGTCGGCGATGGAGTCGGCGTCAATGGACACGCCACGGAGGAACTTGCCTTCGATCTTGGCGTGGACGCGGCGGCCGTCGTCGTCGGACAGGTCGAGGACGCCTTCGCCCATGATGAGGCTGCCGTCGCGCCACACCTTGTCGATGCGGCCCACGTTGACGGCGATGGTGCGGGCCTCGCCGCCGTGGGAGTCCTCCTTGTTCCAGCGGAGGGGCACGGGGAGCTCGGCCCAGGTGAGGGCGCCCTCGGCGAACTCGCGGCCGTCGCCGGTGACAAGGCCTTCGACGGCGAGGGGGCCGCGCCAGGGGGCAGTCTTGCCGGTGTAGTCCATGTCGTCGGGGACGGGCTCTTCGGTGTTGGCGCCGTGCTCGTCGGCCGTCAGCGCGGCGAGCTGTTCGTCGGCGGCGGCTTCGGTGGGGTGGCAGCCCATGAGTTCGTTGGTGTCGGACTGGACCACGGCCCACGGTGTGTCTGCACCGCAGTCCGGGTGGTTCTCCTCGATGCGGTACGGCACGGTGCCGCCTCCTTCGTGGTGTGTCGGCGGCATTGTGGCCGCAGCCAACGCCATGATCGTTCCGGCTGCGGCTTGCTCGCTGTCCTGGGGCCAGACGGTGACGAGGGTGCCGCGGCATCGGGCGCCGCCTTCGCAGCCGGTGTAGCCGCCGGACGGGTAGGCCTCGCGGGCGTCGGGGAGGGTGGTGTAGCGGGTGCCGTCGATGGCGCGGCAGGCCTTACATGACGACCGGTCCAAGATCTCTGTGGCTGTGTATTCGGCTGGCGGGGCGACCGCAAGGACGGCGAAGCGGCCCTCGTTCTGTGCGGCCGTCATCGCCGCACCGATCTGCTCCTCAACTGCCGCCCCGGACAGGGCCGCGAGGTGCTCGTCGACCTGCGCGGCGACGTGCTGTGCGGTGCCGGAGCCCCAGACCCGCATGGCTTGGCGGACTGCCGACTGCATGAGTCCGGTGCCGAGGACGCGGGCGGCGGTACGACCGACCTGCCGCAGCCGGTCCCGGATCGCTGCGGCGGTGAGGGCTTCGTCGTCCAGGGACCAGTCGGGGATGGTGACGCCCTGCGCTTCGGCCTCGGCCTGCTGTGCCTCCCCTGCCTCCCGCGCGTAAGCGATCATCCGGGCGATGAGGAGGGCCGCGGCGTCGCTGGTGTCGACGGTGAACTCGTCGAGCCGGTCGAGGTCGTCGGCGTCGGCAGCGGCCTGCACGGCGGCGGTGATCTGTGCGCGCTGTGCCTGCTGGATGTCGGCCCATGCTCCGACGGTGGCGTCGACGGCTTCGTGCCAGGCCTTGTCCATGGCGGCGAAGTCGACGCGGGAGGCGAGTTCGAGTTCGCTGGGCTGGCGGCGCAGCGAACCGGCCGCAGCGGTCATCCCCGCGTCGAGGGCGATGTCCGTGTGGTCCCCGCCGAACACGACGCGGATGCGGTCGAAGGTGACCGGGCCGAGGCGCTCCTCCAACGCGATGATGAGGTCCAGCTCGTCGGAGTACGCGGCACAGATGTGCGGCACCCAGGGCGAGTGCTGTACCGGCAGCTCTGGCAGATTGTGCGAGGTCTCCAGCGCGACCGTGGCAACGCTCTTCGCGCTGAGCAGCGACGGGGTCCCCTCTGCGCGGTCGCGGTCGTCGCCGACGGCCCACACCCATGATGGGCTGTCGCTGTGCGGGTTCCAGTGGTTCGCGCCGAACGCGAAGCCCGTAACAGGCCCGGCAAGCTCGGCGGATGTGAGCGCGCGGACGTTGGCGATGAGCTCGTTGCGCTGGTCCTCGGTCCACTGCTCGCCGTCGTCGCCGAGGAAGTACAGCGTCAGATGCAGCTGATCCGCAGCCTCGCCGCCCTGGATCGCGAGCCGCTCCGCATCCTCCACGGTCGGCATCAATGCGATCATCGCGCCCTGGAGGTGCGAGCCGTCAGCCGCGGCTGTGAGCGTGGCCATTCGAACTCCGCATCGTCGAAAAGAACCCACCGATGTCCAGCAGCGGGTTGAGGCGGCCGATCGTGAACCGGCCGAAGCTGTCGAGCCGCGCCTCGTACACGCCGCTGGTGCCCGGCCTCGGCAGGCTGTGCAGCTTCAACGCCGCATGCGTGAACGGGCACGAGTACGCGTGCTCTGAGCACAGCGCCGGATGCAGCAACTCCGGCGCCCGGCCGGCTGCGAACCGCACCGCGTGGAGGGCCTGAGCCTGCTGCGCCATCCGTTCCTGCCGTGCGGCGGCGGCCAGGCCGCGGATTCTGGCGACGGCCGCCTGCTCGCTCTCGCTGCCGTCTGGCGGGTTGCGGTTGCCTTCGGGTGGAGGCTCCGCATCGGCAGGTGTAGGTGCTGCTGCGCCGCCGTTGTCGGGGGCGACGGGGGTGATGTCGACGCTCTGCCCGGTGAGGACTCCCAGGGCGGACGGGCCGCCGGACGGAAGGGTCTTGATGATGACCTTGAGGCCTTGTTCCTTGAGCTCTTCGTCGGTGGGCTTGTCCGCCTCGTCGAAGCCGGTTTCGCGGCGGAGCGCCGTGCCGTTGATCTCCATGCGGTCGTAGAGGGCGATCGCGTCGTCGGAGCGGTCGGGGCGGAGGGTGAGCTCCGACATGTCGTACCAGACGACCCAGTTCGCCCAGTCTTCGACCTGGCTGGCCTTGAGGCGGGGCTGGAGGTAGCCGGTGGTGATGGCCTGGCAGATCAGTTCGGCGTCGGGCGCGACGTCGACTTTCAGGCTGGTCTCGTCACTGATCCAGGCGTTCCAATGGTTCACATCGGACATGCCTAGAAGCACTTCGGCGGGGACGTTGAGTTGGGAGGCGAGGCGCTTGATGGCGCTGTCCCGCTTCTCGATGATCCGCTCGTCGATCTTCAGGGTGAAGTCGAGGTGCTTGATCTTGTCGACATACTCGGCCGGAACCTTGATCGGGATCGGCACCACTCCGGCCGCCGTACCCGGCGTGCGGATCGCCTCCGCAGCCATCTCGATCCACTCCGCGATGAACGGATCCGGCGCCTCCGCGAACTCCTCCCGCACCGGGAAGGTGACCTCCTGCGGGAACATGACGACGCCGGCCGACGCTAGCCGCGACAGGTACTGCGCGACGATGTGCCGGTTGACGAGCTCCAGCTCCCGCATCGTGGAACGGGCCGCGCGGGTCGGGCTGTCCGCCAGGTGGTGGTAGCGCTTGTTCGGCCGCCACACCCGGATCGGTGCCATCGAGTCCGGGGCGAGGGGGCGCCAGTTGTTCCCGCTCTGGGGGCTGTTCTCGTCGATGACCTCGTACCGCTTGTGGGCGGCGCGGACTTCGTCGATGGAGCGCACCGACCACTTCTCGATGCCGCCGACGTTCTCGACGATCATGTAGCCCTCGCCGGGGACCCGGAGCTGGGTGGCGAGGCCTCCCATGATCTGAGCCTGGCCGCCGGGACCTCCGGCGAACGAGGTCATCAGATCGACCGCCATGCCAGCCTTCGCCCGTACCGGTTCGTCGGCTCCGGGCTCCAGCTTGGCGGCGTAGAGGCGGACGCGGGAGAGCCGCTTGGCTTCCCAGTCGGTGGCGTACCGGAACTCGCCCAACGTGTCGTGGTAGCCCCAGACTTCTTCCTGCCAGGTCTCGGCGGTGCGGATGAGTTCGGTGCGGGGGGTGGCGACGGGGGCTGCGGCGGCGGTGAGCGCGTTGGCTTCTGGTGCGGGGAGGGTGGCGGGCGTGGGGGTGCCGCGGCGGGTGAAGGCGTGGTACCAGGCCATCGGGTTCTCCCTGTTCGCGGTCTGCGAGGGAGGGTAGGCACCGCCTAGGGAAGATCATTCCGGCATAGGTGAGGGCCGCCCGCGTCTAGGAACGGACGGCCCTTTCCAGCACCAATGTCACGGACCCGTAAGGCCGCTGCGTGTGATGTTACGGACGGCAGACGGGTGCGCGTTCCGGGGACGACGGAGTCGCCTGCCCGTAGTCGGTCGCAGCACAAAGCCCCCGTCCGTGGGGACGGGGGTTCTGCGGATGGTGCGCTACCAAGCTGCGCTACACGCTGGTTCCCCGTTCGGGGGCGCGGTCGGATTTGAACCGACGACCTCCACCTCGCGAGCAACCTTATTGCCAGCGCGCCGAGGTCACGCCCACTCCTGCGCCGCGATCAGCGCCCCGACAGCCCACACCGCAGGCCACACCAGCAGCGGCACCGCCAGCCCCACCGTGGCCCACACCCCGGCCGTCACGGCGAGCGCCACCCAGCCAGACGCGCACCAGGGGCAGGAGATCAGCTCCGCCAGCCAGAACGGTGACCGCTTGGACCGCCGCACGTAGCGGGCCACCTGACCGTCTGTGCGCAACAGCGCGCCGAGCTGTTGATGCGGCGAGGCCACGGGACCTTCGGTCACTGAAGCCACGTCGATGGCGTACTCGTCCTGCTCCTTCAGCGTGAGCGGCCGCCATCCGCCTACCAGCCGGTCCCGCAGCCACAGAACCGGAGGGAATGTGTCCTCCACCACCAGCTTCGTCAGCCGGTAGGTGGCCAGCGACATCACGAGCAGCAGCAGCCAGGTCTCCATGCCTGCACCGTAGCCGCGCCCGTCACCGCCGCGTTCCGACGATCTGCTTCCGCGCCAGGCCACCACCCAGAGAACCCTGACCATGCAAGATCGTGCTCACCAGATCCATGTGCCACGGCCCCCACACCATCCCGTCAAGACGGTCCGGCGACCAGCCCAGCTCCGGATACCACGTACACAACTGGTCCTCCAGCTCAGGGAACACCCCAGCGTGATGCCACCGCCCGGTCGCCGACAGCGCGGCGACCGGCTGCGCCCGGACGGCCTTGCCCTTCGTCGCACGGACCTGCCGCACCGGGATCTCCAGGCCCTCCTTCTCCAACGCCGTGTTGATCACAGCTACCGCCTGGTCCCCGCCGTAGTTCACCTCAATGCAGATGTCATCCGCCTCCCAGTCCACCGCTGCCCGCACCGCCCGCTGCCCCCACCCCTCCGGCGGCAGCTGACACGACCGGTCGTCCAGGACGAAGCCGTGATGCTGCGGCCGCAACTGCCGGCCCGATGGTGCGGTGGCTTCCGGGTCCGGCGGAGGGCCGGGGAGCGAACCGGGCAGGAGAAGCCCGGACTTCGCGGTCACGACAATGCCCTGCTCCCCGGCGCCGCCGGACGGGTCAACGCCGACCGTGCGACGAATGAGGCTGGACAGGTCGTCGACCTGCACACGGGATGCGGCGATCGAAGCGCGCCGCCACAGCGCGTTCTTGATCTCGTCGAGGACGCGGCCGTACAACTCCTGCTCGCCGAGGTCGGTTCCGGCGTAGGCGTCTTCGAGCATGTCGCGGATGTGCTGCGGCAGGTGCGGGTTGTCGTACATCGTCGCCGTGGTGGTGACGACCCCGGGGATCTCGCCGCGCATGAGCCGCTTCAAGAGGGGCTTCGGCTTCGGGGTGGTGGAGGCGACCCAGTGCGGGCGCGGGCCGGAGCGCAGCCCGAACCGCAGCTGGTCGAAGGCGTCCTGCATGTGGCGCCACGCGGCGAACTCCTCCAGCCAGGCCACGCACGTGTTACCGCCGGCGCGGAGACGCTCGACGTCCTCCGGGTTGTTCGCCCCGTACAGCTTGGCCTGGGAGCCGTTGGCCCAGCGGACGACGGTGCCGCCCGTGGTGGTGATGGGGCCGATGGCGGTGGGGTCGTGGGCCTTGATGCCGGACGGGCCCGACACGCAGGCGGTGACGGCGTCGCCTTGGGTCGGGGCGATGATGCCGACCCAGTGCGGGACTGGTCCGGGGAGGCAGGGTGGTCCGGCGACGTGACGGGCGATGTATTCGGCGCAGGCGTCGGTTTTGCCGGCGCCGCGTCCGGCGAGGAGGAGCCAGCCGTACCAGTTGCCGGGGGGCGGGTTTTGGTGGGGCAGTGGCTGCCAGCGGGGGGTGAGGAGGGCGCCGAGCGCGGCGGCTGCGCGCTGCGCTACTCGGGTCCGGTCCTCGGTGGTCATGACCGGATTGTCACCGGCGACGAGCGACTCGGGTTCCGGGGCGTGCGTCACCGCGGTCTGGCTCGCCGCTGGTGTTGGCGCCGTGGTGCCACCAGGTCCATGTCCGGGCGGGGTGGTGCACGATCTTTGCTCCGGCGGCGAGGCAGCCGAGGGTGAAGTGCCAGTCTTCGCCGCCGCGCTGGCCGTGGATGGTGCTGTCGGGGGGCGGGTTGTGGAAGCCGACCTGTTGGGCGAGTTCGGTGCGGACGAGGATGGTGATCGTCGTCTGGTGCGGGGCCTCGTTGTCCCACGGCTTGCCGAAGAACATGGGGAAGGGGTCGCTGCCGCCCTTCACGCGGAACCACGGGTAGACGTAGTCGGCACCCGTCTGCTCGGCGCAGGCGAGGAGCTGCTCGACGTGGTCGAAGTCCAGCTCGTCGTCGGAGTCGAGGAACGCGGTCCACTCCGTCTCGACGAGGGCGAGTCCGTGGTGGCGGGTGATGGCGGCGCCGACGTGGTGGATGTCCTCGGCGAGGACGTACTCGACAGGCTGTGTCTGTGCGCGGATGGTGTGGACGGCCCGGTCGAGGAGGCCGTTGCGGCGGCGTGCCTCGTGGAAGGGGACGACGACGGTCACGCCGGGCTTCATCGTGGGGTTCCTCGCCAGAGGATCTCGTTGTCGCCCTGGATCCGCAGCTCGTGGGTGGTCCAGTAGCGGATGCCGTAGTCGGCGTTCGCGGCGAAGTGCCCGTCGAAGTAGTGGAACGACTCGACGCACCAGAAGGAGACGTGCGTCGGGTCAGCGAAGGCGTGCCACGTCCCGGACAGGGCGTTGGGTACGCGGATCTCGAACACGGCGCCAGGGGCGAGGACGCGGTGCGCTTCGTTCATGACCGCGATCCGTGCGCCTCCGGCGGGGATGTGTTCCATGACGTGCGCGGCGCGGATGCCGTCGATGCTGTCGTCGTCGGCGGGCCACGGGGTGTCTTGGGCGGGGCGCTTCCATTCGCCGATGCCGTTGACGGGGTCGAGGTTGATCCAGCCGGGTTGGACGATGTGGCCGCCGCCGATTTCGATGCTCGTCATCCGACACGCTCCGGCCAGTGCCACGTGCCGCCGGGGTGGCACTCCCCGCCAGCGGCCTTGTCCTCCGCATGAGGGACGCCCCCGTCCGCCAGTGAGTGGAAGAACAGGCCTGTGGGGTTGGCAACCATCAAGCCGACGGTGCCGTCAGCGTCAGGGTGCTCGGTGACTTCCGTGACCGTGGCCGCCCTGCACTGCGACGTGTACGCCTGCGTCCCGTCCTCGCGGACCGGCGTCCCGTGGCTCACGTAATGGACCACGCGCCCGACACTCGGTATCTGCTCACTCATCCGTGCCTCGCACTCCCCTCATAAGCCAGCCACGGCGTGGCCAGATGGTTCCCCGGCAGCGCCGTCGGGCGCAGCCCCTTCTCCCGCAGCGCGAACGGCTGCGAGATCTGATCCTGAAACGACCACCGGTACGTCTCCGCCAGCCACAGCCAGCCCATCCGCCGCACCGTCTCCGTGTGGCGGCGCGCGATCACGCCGGTCGCCCACAGCCCCCAGTTCTCCGGGTGCCCGGCCTGCCGGTAGTCCTCGGCCTGCTCCAGCACCGGCTCACCCGCGTACTTCGCCAGCCCCGCCGACTCTTTGGCTTCCGCGTACAGGCAGTCCCGCCACGGATGGACGAACTGCGCGATCGGCTCCTCGTCCGTCAGCCCCGCCGTCGCCTCCGCCGCGAACGTCTCCGAGACGACGCGGAACGAGGCGTCCACCCACAGCGAGACCGGCGCGCTGGTGTACTTCCACGGCTCGTACTTCGGGTGCTTCGCCGCCCGGTTCGGATGCACCCCAGGCCGCGGCTCGTGGACGATCGTCCACCCCTGCGCCCGATCAGCATCAGGCGGCGTGTCGGTGACGACGATCCACTCGACGTCCAGCCCGGCCTGCGGGAACACCGGCTTCAGCTCGTCGTACCCGTCGTAGATCGCCGTGATCAGCGCAATGTCGCTCATGCCGGAGACCGATACCACTCCACCGCCGACGCCACACGCGACCAATCGTGCTGAGGCTTCCAGTCCAGCCTGTCCCAGCCCTCACCGCTGGCGACGATCCGCGTCGGCTGCTCACCCGTCCGCATCGGCAGATGCTCCACCCCAGCCCGCGACCCCGTCTGGTCCAGCACGAACTCGGCCAGCTCGTTCACCGTCACCGCGGTCCCGGTGCCGGCGTCGAAGGTGGCGTCGTCACCGTGCGAGGCGGCGTCGACGAGCATCCGGCCGACGTCGTCCGAGTGCACGAGGTCCATGGTCTGCTCGCCGTCACCCCACACCGGCAGCGGCCTGCCCTCCCATGCCGCGCGCGCGAAAGTGGGCAAGATCTTTTGCGGGTGCCCGGGCCCCCACTTCTGGCCGGGACCGTAGGCGTTGTAGGCGCAGACGTGGCTGACGGGCACGTCGTAGGCCTGATGCCAGGCCGTCGCCAGGCGTGTGGCGCACACCTTCGTCGCCGTGTACACGGAGGGGAAGACGGGCGGCATGCCGACGCCGACGTATCCGGCGCCGTGGTCCTGGCACCAGCGCAGGATACGGAGGGTGCCGATCACGTTGGCGTGGACGGCGGCTTCAGGCGCGTCGAACAACTCGCTGGTGCCGAGCATCCCGGCGAGGTGGATCACGACGTCCGCGCCGCGGAGGGCTTCGAGGTCGCCGAGGATGTCGTTGCCGTGCGCCCGGTCAAACGACCACGCTTCGTGGCCGGCTTGTTCGGCGGCGGCGATGGTGGCCTGGCCTATGAAGCCGGAGCCTCCGGTGACTGCGATTCTCATGTGGCTCCTCACCATGGGGTCACGCCCCACTTCTTCCGGAAGGTCTCCCGGTCGCGGCCGGTCTGTGCCAGCAGTTCGGGACGTTCGTGGGTGGAGATGTTGGGGGCGCGGTGTTCGACGGGGATGCCGGGGACGAGGAGGGCGCCGCTGGTGATGCGGGCCCGCCAGTCAAGGTCGTCGTCGCTGTACCACCAGGCCATCGACTCGTCGAGGCGTAGGCCGATCTCGCCGCGGAGCATGTAGGCGTAGCCGGTGATCCGCTGACGGAGGTCGATCGGCTCGGCCTTCGTGTGGAGGATCTCCTGCTGGCCGCCGTGCTGGTCGGGGTAGGCGAGAGCGGCGTGCGCCGCGCGCATCGCGGTCGACATCGCTTCGATCCAGCCGGCCGGGACGATGACATCCGAGTTGAGGACTGCGACGTCCCATTCCACGTACTCGCCGGTGGGGAGTCGAGTCTGTGCGGCGTGCGCGGCGAGTTGGAGCCCGATGTTCCACAGGGTGCTGATGTTGGGCGGGTCGATGGGCGCGGACACCACCGCGACCTTCCCGTCCCACGGTTCCGGTTCGATCGGCGGGTCGGAGAGGTTGTCGATGACGATGACCCGGTCCACCTGATCGACGACGGAGGCGATGCAGTCGGCGAGCATGTCGTGCCGGTCCCGGGCCGGGATGACCGCCGCCCGGAACAGGCCGCTCACTCGTGGCCCCGGCTCTTCGCGTACAGCGCGGCCCGCAGCAGGCTGTCGGGGGTACCCATGTCCGTCCACACCCCGTGCGCCTCGTGAACGTCCATCAGGCCGTGGCGGAGGTACTGGTTGTTGACGTCGGTGATCTCCAGCTCGCCGCGCGCCGACGGTTCGAGGCCGCGGATGAAGTCGAAGACGCGGTCGTCGTACACGTACAGGCCGGTTACCGCGAGGTCCGAGATGGGGTCCTTCGGCTTCTCGACGATCCGTCCGCTGCCGGGCTCGTAGATCCCGAAGGCTTCCGGGCGTTCGGTGCGCGTGGTGTAGATGGCCGGCCGGTCCGGCATGGTGAACGGGGCGGAGAAGTAGTTGTCGCCGAGGATCACGGGGAACAGGCCGTCCGTGAACCCCTCAGCCTGCGCCAGGGCTCCGGCGATGCCGTCCGGCTGGTCCTGCACCCGGTACGTGAACCCGCTCCCGAGGAGCTGCGCGAACCCGCCGACGTTCTCCCCGCCGGTGACGATGAGGATGTCGTCGCATCCCATCGCCCTCAGGGTGTCGATCGGGTAGTAGATCATCGGCCGGTCGTAGACGGGCAACAAGTGTTTGTTCGTGACGCGGGTGGTGTCGCCGAGCCGGGTGCCCCGGCCACCCGCAAGGATGACGCCTCTCATGCGCGGCAGGATGCCAGCGGAATCCTGCTGCTCATTCCGGACGTGTTTAGCCGGCCGCGGCGTCGCCTGCGCCGAGGAGGTGCTGCTGCGCGGCGCCGAGCGCGAGGACCCTCTGGTCGTGGTCGAGGTTGAGGGCGTCGAGGGCTGCGGACAGGGCGGTCGCGACGAGCTCCCCCTCCAGATCGAGGCGGCGTTCGAGGGCGACCATGACGCCGGCGTCGACGGCCTGCTTCGCGGTGGTCGCGGCGAGCTTGCGTTCCAGTCGGGACTGCGCGAGCCACGGGTTCAACGATGCGGGCGGGTCGAAGGGGTCGCCGCCGTTCTCGACGTGCGCACGCATGTGGGCTGCGACGACGCCGTCTGCCCAGGCTGCGCGGCCGGTGGCGGTGCGGACGAGGTTGAGGAGGGCTTCGTGGGGGGTGATGTTGTGTTCGGCGGCGATTTCTTGGGCCATGGTCCAGGCCTCCTCGACGTGTTGGTTGGCGCCTTTGTGCCAGTTGCAGGTGCCTAGGCCGGGGTGGTTGGTGCCTTGGCCTGCTGGGGCTGAGCACATGCGGCCGTTGAGGTTGCGGGCGGGGCAGCGCGCGGGGTAGGCGGGCATGGGGGGATTGTGGCGCGGGTTCGGCGGGTGATCTTCCGGGCGCCGCTCGGTCAGGGGTGAGGAAGGGCGTTGGGCTCGACGGAGAAGAACTTGACCTCGACAACTGCGTCGGGTGGGAGGCCTGCGTCTGCCTTTGCCTTGGCCAGCGCTGTCCTGAACAGATCCTGCCGAGTGGTGGGAGGTTGGGCGCCCACGGTCCCGGAGGAGTACATCGACCCGCGGCCGCCCGGGACGTCGACCTCAATGTTGATGATCCAGAAGTACTCAATCACGGCATCCATCCTTACGTGCATACGGCAGGGCCCGCTCCCGGGCGTGGGGGCGGGCCTCTGGCGTTGACGGGGTCAGACGGTCACTCCTCCCAGCTCTTGGCGACGTCCAGGGCCCGGGCCAGCGTGGACGCGAGCGGGAGACGCTGGGCTTCCGGCAGGCTGGCGGACACCTCCTCCTGCCGTTCCACGGAGTGGATCTCGGTGACGACCACGGCCACGCCCGAGACGTCCGGGCGCATGTAGAGGGCCCCGTCGATCAGGGTGTTGTCCTCCCAGAGTTCCTTCTCGGTGAGCGCCTTGATCAAGGTGGGCAGCACGGCGGTGGGCACGCCGACCTCGGCGACGCCACGGCTGTTCGGGCCGGTGATCCCGTAGCTGTAGAGGCCGGTGGCGTCGGGGCGGGTGATGCGGATGTTCACCTCGGCTGCGCCCTTGTCGGCGCGGAGGCCGGCGGGGATGACGCGGAGGGTGGTGCCCGAGGCCATGGTGTAGTCCCAGGGCTGGGGGGTGAGATCGGCGATCACGCTGTTGAGGGCGGTGTTGAAGTCCATGCGGGTTCTCCTTCGGGTCGGGCGGTCAAGCGGGGGTCAGATGGGCTTGCCGTCGCAGTCCTGGTAGCCGTCGGAGGATCGGTGGATGCCGAGGCATTCCTCGTGCTCTTCCTCGGTCTCCGACTCCTCGTCGCAGACGCAGGCCTCGTGCGGGAACCAGCACGGCCGGGGGTGCACCTTGGAGGCGTCGCGGGCGGCGGTCATGGCGCCGATCTCGTCGTCGCTGAGGCCTTTCACGAGCCGGTAGCTCTCACGCCAGTAGTCGGCGTCCATGTACCAGTAGCCGCGGTCGGCGAGGAGTTGCTGTGCGATCTCTCGCAGTCCTTCTGTGGTGGTGTCGGGCGAGTTGAGGCGGGCGCGGAGTTCTTCGGTCTGGTCGTTGGTCAGCGGGGTGTGGTCGGTCATGCGGGTTCTCCTGTCGTGTCGATGGTCAGGCGGCGAGGGCGTCGGCGAGGCGCTGGACGCGGGCGGTGGCGGGGCAGTCGATGGGGTCAGCGGGCCGGGCACTTGTGCGGGAGTCGCGCGAGGATGAAGTAGCGGCGGAACGTCGGGTTCTCGCGGGTGGCGTAGCGGCCGCAGGCCTGGACGTCGCAGAGGTACCACTTGCCGGTGCGGGCCGACTGCTTCCAGGCGAGCTTGTCGTCGCCGCACCGGTTGCAGCGGGCGAGCTTCGTGACCTCGGCGGCGTTGTTCATGGGCGAGTCGGTGGCGGTGAAGTGTTCCATGGCGTTCTCCTCAGGCGGCCAAGGCGTCGGCCAGGAGCTGCACCCGGCCCGCGATGGGGAGGTCGACGGGGTAGAGGACGGTGACGGTGGCGAGGCCGGTGGTGGTGTGCTGCTTGGGCTCGTCGGCGGTGGGGAGCTCGACGATGTAGCGGGTCCGGTGGACGGTGTACGAGATCAGGCGGTCCAGCCGGAAGGAGCGCATCTCCGTCGTGTCGCGGTCGGCGGCGCGGAGGACGATGTCTCCGGCGGCGGTGACGATGATGTCGGCGATCTCGATGGTGCGGATGGTCTCGGTGCCGTCGGCCTTGGTGTAGGTGATGGTGACCGGCTGGCGCTTGTCGAGGGCCTTGATGAGGCGGGTGAGGGTTTGGGTGGTGGTCTCGTTCGCCGTGTGCCTCATGTCGTTCCCCTCACCTTGTCGCCTTGATATTGACAAGGTTAGACCCGGAGCGGGAACCTTGTCAACATGAATGCAGCGAGGTATTCCGAGGGTGAGGCGCTAGACTTTGTCCACGCCACATCGACAGGGGAAACCATGGCCGACCCGACCGCCGACTACTGGACCGTCGCCGACATCGCCGACCACTGGGGCGTCACACCCCAGACGATCCGCACCTACCGCTCACGCAAGCGCGGCGAACTCCCCGAGCCCGACAAGGTCTTCGGACGGTCGCCCGTCTGGCGGCCCGCCACGATCCTCGACTTTCAGCGGCCCGGCCAGGGCGCACGCACCGACCTCCCGGAGCGCCCGGTGGGCGGCGAGGAGCCCACCACATGAGCGCCGCGCAGTTGCCCACCGTCTGGCCACGCGAACTCTGGGACGCGGCAGCCGCAGCCGCCGAGCACCGAATCGCCAAACTGTGCCCGCTCTGCCCAACCACCCCGGGCGTCGACGGCCTCGAAGTCATCGTGGCGGGCCTCGGAAGCTTCATGCTCCCTCATCGCTGGAACGCAGATGGGCTCACGATCAGCGTGCCCATCGACGGCGAGGAGTCCACCGTGACGTGGAACCCGTGCGGCCACGCCCTCCGTGTCGATGGGCGCCTGGACCGGTAGCCCGCCGCACGACGAAGGCCCCGCCCAACCGGCGGGGCCTCTTCACGTCCAGCCTCAGTACCCCCGGGCCTGAACACCAGTGATCTTCGCCGACACCTTCGTACCCGACGACACCGTACTGATCGACGTCGGCGTGTAACTCAGACTCGTCCGATCCGACAACTCAGCCGTCGCAATCACCGGACCCGACTCATCCCCACGGATCTCGTACGTGATCGCATACACCGCGTCCGGGTCCATATCCTCCGTGAACCCCAGGTAGCTCAGCTCCGGCTCGACCGTCACGTTGCAGCCGGCCGATCCGAAGCACTGCTGCCGCGTCTTCCGCAGAGTGATCGAGAAGTCGTCCGTGTCGAGCGCCGAGTAGGTCGGCGTGGGCGTCTCGACGGCGGCGGCCTCGGTGCTCTCGGTCGGGCTGCTCGACGCGGCGGCGGGTTCGCTGCCGCCGTCCGAGTCCTGCGTGACGATGACTCCGGTGGCGATGACTGCGGCGATGACCGCGACGGCCGACGCGATGATGATCAGGTTGGTGCGTGGCTTCTTCTGCGGCGTGGGCGGCGGGAAGTCGGGTGCGGGTGGTGTGGTGTCGTTCATGGTCCCCCCAAGGACGGTGCGTGGCCCGGATCGTAGCGCCGGCCACCGACAACGAGGGGCAGAACAGGCGAGACCCCCACCGGCGGGGGGACACTCGGTGGGGGTCTCAGGGGGGAGCCAGCTCTCATAACTGGCAGCTTCAGTGTGGCACCGCGCTCACAAGGTCGTGGTGCTCCTTCCGAACCCGCGGTTGTGGTTGTGGACCTCGATGCGCGTGCCGCCCCGCCGGCCGCCGGAGAGCATTGCCCGGCCGCCGGCCAGCGCGAGGAAGAACAGCAGGGCGCCGACCCCGGAGAGGCTGCTGACGAACTGGCCGGCGCCGATGAGGAACTGGCCGCCGCCCCACAGGAGTACGCCGCCGCCGACCCCACCGCCGAGGAGGCGCTGCGTGACGGGGTCGAGGAGGGGCTGCGGGGTGAGGTCGCGGGGTGCGGGCGGCAGCATCGGCTGCACGTACTGGGCCAGCACCGGCACCATCACCGCCGGGTTCTCCGCGGACGGCACCCACTTCACGGCGGGCCGCTCGCCGTACAGCTCCACGGCGGCCGGGTGGACGGGGCGCTGCCCGGGCTGGGTGTAGCGCTGGTACTGCTCAGGCTGCGCAGACATCTCAGGTGCTCCGTTCATGTTGCGGTGGGATCAGTCGGCGTCATCGGCGCGGCCTGACTGCTCGTTGAAGTAGATCGCCGCGAACCGCACGGCCGCCGGCTCGCTGAGACCGGCCCGCTTCAGCCCTTCGATCACCTCAGCCATGTGAGCCATCGCCTCGTCCAGTGGCGTCATCATCGGGTCCGGCATCCCTTCCTGCTCCATCAGTGCTTTCACCCCCCTTCGGTGCTCCGTAGCGTCCGTCGCTGGTGCGGATGAGCTTGTCCTTCAGGCCGAGCATCGAGCAGAGGTCGCGGAAGGTGCGGTCGCTCTTGTCGTAGCCGCCCTTCACCATCAGCGGGTACACCACGGACGGCTTGACGGGCTCGCCCTGCGCCGCGAACAGCCGGATGGCGAGATCGGCGTCTGACTTCGGCCGCATGCTCTTCGCCAGCTCGATCGCCGCATCCTGCGCTGCGGCCCGCTCCAACGCTTCATCGTCGAGCATCTCTTCGGTGAGTCGCGGGATCGCCATCCCGGCACCGTGCGGGGCGACCGTGTGGCCGTCGTCGTCGAAGGCGCGGCCGAGGAGCACGTCATACGACTCGGGCCGGGGCCAGGACTGGTACAGCTCCCACACCGACTCGTGCATCCGGTCCGGTCCGACGTTGCCGTAGGCGTCGCCGCGCAGGTTCGGGATGCAGCGCGCCCACCGCTGCCCGTACGCGAGGCCGGCCGCGCGGGCGGACACCTCGTCGAGGTCGGGGCGGATGGGGGACAGCTGGCGGGCGGCGTCCATGAACAGGGTCTGCATGCGCTTGTGGTCCTCGCTGCCCGCGGGGAACGCTTCGGCCATGGCGGCGTAGGCCTTCGCCGGGGCGGGCTGGAACGGGCCCTTGGTGGCGGACATGTAGACGACGGTTCCAGGGTCGGTGAAGATCGCCATGTCGGGGGCGCCGAACCCGGGGAACAGCATGTCGAGCTCGCTGGAGTTGTTGGTGCGGAGCCCGATGCGGCCCGGGGTGAGCTCGTCCATGGCGGCGGTGATGTAGTCGCGGGTCGCCCGCAAGCCCGTGTTGGACACGCGGACGTTGACGGAGCGGCCCTCCTCGATGATGAAGTCGAGCCCTTCGAGGACGTCGTCGGGCATGGACTTGGTCTCGTCGACGCGGATGTGGATCGCCGGGATCTCAGCCGTGGCGGGGAGGTTGTCGACGTCCTCGTCTTCGAGGAGGTCGGCGTACTCCGTCTTCCGGGCGGCGATCACCGCGCGCGCGGCACGCACGACGAGCCTGCACTCGTCCTCGGTGGTGGCAGGCCAGTCGACCAGCGGAACGCCAACGCCGTACCTGAGGTAGGGATTGACGAAGACGGCGGACATCTTCGCGGAGGTGTCGAGGTCCCACACGATCGCGTCGACGCAGCGGACCAGGCCGAGGCCCAACGTCTTCATGAGGCCGGTCTTGCCGGAGCCCTGCGCGCCGATTGCGATGAAGCCCTCGTCCTTGAGGTTGAGGCCGGCCTCGTCGCCGTTGCCGATCCGGCCGAGGCCGACCGGCTTGTTGATCGTGGTGGGGGTGAGCTTCGGGTAGGCGATGGCGCCGGCCATCATGTTCTTCCGGGTGATCGCGATGAAGACCACATTCCGGGGCACGTCGGCGCCACCCGCCGAGAACGACACGCCGCCGCCCTTTGGCAGGTGCAGGGCCCCGGCGAGCTCGGCCTCATACCCGCGCAGGGCGTCGACGTTCATGTGCGCGGGGAGGGTGATCTTTACGGTCTCTCCGGCGCCGGACGGCCACTTGTCGACGAGCGGGTCGGCGACGACGCCTTCGATGCCGCAGATGTCGTACAGGAGCTGCGCCCACTCGTCCTGCGCCTGCTTGATCTGCTTGCCCTCCGCGATCCGCTTGTCGAGGACGGCCTCGGCCTCGCGGGTGGTCTCGCCCCACTTGTCCATGCCGATGTTCGTCGCGGCCCCGGCACCCCACACGGTGACGCCGATCGTCATCGTGATCAGGGTGGGGCCGGTGGCGAGCGCGTAGGACAGCCATCCGGTGGTCGCTAGCCACGACGAGGCGCGCGCCACGGTGACCCGCCGCCAGGATCCGCGGGCCTTCTCGTACACGACAGCCGCGCCGGTGCACACGACACCGGCCGTCGTGCCAGCCACCCAGGGGATGTCGGCGAGAGGGGCGATCAGCGCCGAGGCGCAGGCAAGTTCGGCACCCCAGGCGGTGAGTCGGCCGGGAGTGACAGCGTCACGGGAGAAGTCCCACCGGCGCGGCTGACCGCCGAGAGTTTCCATCCCGGGCGGGACGTCGGTGCTGGTCATACGACATCCCATGCCTTCTCAGCCGAGGCGCCCTTGCGGGGCTTCGCGTTCAGGCGCAGCTCCCGCTGATGGGCACGCTGCGCCGCCAGGATTGCCTTGCGGAGTTCCGCCGCGACGCTCCCGACCTTCGCGGCGGTCAGACGGACGGTGTCATCGACGGCCTGCTCGGTCGGCCACGAGTTCGCCATCCGCCGGTACAGCTTGACGATCGAGTCGGCGACGACGTCCATACCGCGGGCGGCGCCTGCGACTTCGGAGAGGACGACGACCATGTGGCCGCGGTCGAAGCCCTTCATCAGGCTGACGAGCTGCTTCGTGCTGGCGTCGGAGGCGGGCACGACCTTGCCCGCGCTGCCGCCTGCCGCGGAGGTACCGGCGGGGAGGGCGAGGCGGCGCTGGCCGCCGGCGAGGATCGCGGCCCGCAGCTTCGCGCCGTCGAGGGTGCCCGATGCGTTGCGGATGTTGAACCGGTTCTCTCCGATGCGGGGGGCCATGACGCGGAAGATGTCCTCGCGGTGCCGGTCCACGAAGACCACGAGGATCGTGTCCGCCATGCGTGACGCGGTGAGCGCAGCCACGGCGGCATTGTTCAGGTGCTTGATCACCGACGGGTGCAGGGGTGACGTCTTCTGCAGGGCGGCCGCCGCCTCGCGGACCGCGACGGACAGGTTCCGGCACAGGGCCGGGATCCCGGCGAGTTCGACGACGTGGTCGCCCATGTCGGCGTCGTCATCGTTGTGGAGGCCGTTCGCGAGCTGCTCCGCCATGGCCACGAGGAGTCGGTAGGCCGTTGATCCGCGCGGGTCGATCTGTCGGGCGATCGCGACGCCGGCGGTGCGGGTGGCGGCTGGTTGGACGGTGGCGACGGGGTAGGTCACGGGGGTGCTCCTTCGTTGTTCGGTCCCCGCCGCGAGGGCGAGCAGCTGGTTGGTGCGCTGGAGTTCCAGGTCGATGCGCTCGTTGGCTTCGCGGATCACCGCGAGCTTCACGGTGCGGGGGTCGCCTTGGGTGCCGTCGCGTGCGGCGTCCGCTTCGGCTCGCTTCCCGGCGGCGATGGCTTGGCGGCGGCGCTTCTTCTCGCGGGTCTTCTTCACGAGTTCGATGCGGTCGTCGATGATCTCGCCGTCGATGACGTCATCGGGTGCGCGGTTGGGCTTGGGCGGCAGGCCGTCGTCGACGATCTCCGCGTCGAAGACCTCGACGTCACCGCGGCCGCCCTTCGGTCCCTTCGGGCTCTTCGGCTTCTTCGGGTCGAGGCCGTCACGCGACGTGGCCGAGCTGGTCCCGCCGTCCTTGCCGGTCTTGTCCTTCTTCGCCTTGTCGGGCTTGTCGCCTCGGTTACGCCACGGCTTGTCGCTCGGCTGCTGCGGGCCGCGGTCCTTGCGCCCCTTCGACCCGCCGTCACTTCCGGGCTTCGGTCCCTTCAGCCCCTTGCCGCTGCTGTCCTTGGGGGTCTTGTTCTTCGGGCCCTTCAGGTCGCTGCTGGCCTTGTTCGGCCTCAGCTTGTCCAGGCCCTTCCGAAGCGTCTGGGCGACCGGGTCCTTCACCTTCGGCTTCCGCTGCTTCCCACTGCCGGAGCCACCGCCGCCCGGGCCAGGGCCCTTCGGCGTCTTTGGCCGGCCACCGCCGCCACCACCCGAACCGCTCGGGCCGTTCGGCGAACGGCGCCTGCCGTCGCCACCGGAACCTGAGCGGTCGCGGCCCGCCCGATCCCTGCCAGCGTTCGGCTCGTTGGCCGCGGCGTTCGCGTTCTCGTCGTGCTCACGACGCCGCGCACGCCACATCGACGCGGCGACGAGGACAGGCAGCGCGGCCCCCGCGACGACTGCACCGACCGGGCCACCCGCGAGGAAGCCGAGGCCGATCGCTGCGGTCTCGCTGCTCACGCTGTGCGAGATTGCCGCGTACCCGTTCCGCAGCGTCGTGTCCGTGTTGGTCGGGGTGGGGCGCGGGGCGGGGCGGGGCGGGGAAGCGCCACGAGGCTGCTGAACGACCACGAGAGGGGCCCCTGAGCTGGTGTGGCTTCCGCCCCGCCCCGCCCCGCCGCTCACGTCGCTACTCGCCGTAGCGTCCGTGGACGACGGCGAGTTGGCCGGGGTGATGACCTCTGCGCTCACAGGTACGGTCCTGCCTTCCTGCGGGCTCGGCGCACAGCGGCGGCAACGCTCTCCCGGTTGGCGTCAGGGCGTTCGGCCATGACGTTGTTGATGGCGTCGGTGTTGTTCTCGGTGTTCGCGATCTGTTCGCGAACGAGATCGGCGATCGTCGGCTGCTCGGGAACAGGGATCGCCCTGTTCAACGCCGTGTTCGCCATGTGTTCGCTCGGCTTGTTCGCGAGCATGATCGGGGGCTGTTCGGGCTGTTCGCCGATCACCTCGGCCGGCTGCTCGGGAGTGTTCGGAACGGGGCCCGACGTGATCGCGAGGGGGGCACGCTGCCGGAGTTCACGCGCTCGGTCCTGCCGCATCACCTCGATGTCGAAGTCCGTGGACACCTCGGACATGAGGAGCTCGGCGCGCATGCGCTGCTGCCGCATCCGGATGTCGTGCTCTCGCTCCTCGAACACCATGCCGCGCTCCATGCCGGCCAGCTGGTGAAGCTCGTCGTGCGTGAGGGCGGCGGGGTCGCGCATGTCCGCGAGGGCCAGCGCCCAGACGATCTTCGCGCCGAGTGGGAGGAACGGGCCGGCGGCGGCCATGGCGATCGATTCGCGGGCGACGCCGTGGGAGGCGAGGAAGACGGCGACGACGATGAGGGTGGCCCAGCCGAGGGCGGGGACGACCCATGTGCGTCCGGCGATTCGGAGGCCGCGGGCTTCGGCGATGATGACGGAGCCCCAGACGATGTCGGAGCCGGCCGCGACGGTGAAGCCGATCAGTCCGGTGCCGAGGAGGTCGACGAGGCTCCATGTCGTCCAGGCCAGGGAGGCCAGCGACAGGAAGACCGCCGGGTAGAGCAACGGGCTGCGGCGCGGGGTGGGGGCCTGGACGGTTGTCACTGTGGTGCTTCCTTTCGTGGGCTAGTTGTGTCGCCAGGCGATGGTGGCGAGGGCGCCGGCGAGGAGGGCGGGGGCTACGAGTTCGGCGTAGAGGGCGCCGGCGGCGAGGAGGGTGAAGCCCCAGCGGGCGACCGGCAGGCACAGCGTGTTGAGGAGGGGGGATCGGGCGCGTAAGCGTTGCCGTCGGCGTTTGCATGCGGGGCATGGCTGGCGGCGGGTCTGGGTGTGGGCCACGGGGCTGCTCCTGGACGGGGTGGTGCCGCGCGGCGGACGGGGTGGGTGGGTTGCCGCCGCGCGGCGGCTGGTGGGGGTTAGCGGCGGGGCACGTCGTAGCTGGCGCCGCCGCGGGAGGTCGCGTATTCGGTGAAGCGGGCGCCGTACCTGCTGCCGCTGCGGACGACCCGGACTGTGTCCCGGCGCGGGGGCGGCGTCGTTGCGATGCGGAGCGCCTGTAGGAAGCCGATCCGCTTGTCCTTCGCCATGCTGTTTCTCCTGTCTGTGGCGGGTGGGGGTCAGGTGCGGCGGTAGTTGATGTTTTGGGTGTTGCCGGTGCCGGACCCGGACTGGTTCTGGACGTTGCCGGTGGTCCCGGTGTTGACGACTCCGCCGGTTCCTCCGGTCAGTCCGGACATGAAGTCGTTGAGGTCGAAGTCGCCGCCGTCGTCGTCGCCCGCGGCGTCCTGGACGTGGCCGATGGATCCGGTGTTGATCACTCGGTTGTTCCTCATGAGTTGTCCTCTCGGGTTGGTGGTTCAGGGGACGGTCAGCGGCGGTTCAGGACGGGCATCCGTTCTCGCGCGGCGGCTGGTGGGGGTTATGCGGTGGCGAGTACGACGGCGAGGGCGATGAGGGTGGCGGTCACGGCGAGTGCGGTGAGGACGCGCATGACCGGGCGGCTGGGGGCGCGGGTCATTGGGGAGGGCGCGGAAGGGCGCGGCAGGTCTCGGCGTGAGCCTGGGCCCACTTGCCGACCTCCTGGTCGGCGCCCCTGCTGCCGTTGTCTTCGCGGTAGCCGTAGTTGATCCACAGCTCGTGGTGGCTGGCCTTGCAGCCCTCGCCGCCGCAGTGCGCGATGGAGAGATTCGGCTGCGTGTCGTCGATGAGCTTCATGTCGTGGCTGACGTCGACGAGCGCGCCACCAACGGTCAGGTAGCGGGCGATGACACCCTCCGGCCATGGCGCGGGGGTGGGCTCCGCTTGGGTCGTGCTTGTACCTTGTGTCACGGTCGTTTCTCCTGGTGGGTCAGGGGATTCGGCTGGCCCGGACGGGAGTTCGCACCTCCCGCCCGGGCTGTTCTGTTGGTGCTGTTTCAGAGTGGCCCAACTTCTAGACAGATGTCAAGAAGTTGAGAGAGGATGTGCCCGTGCCCAAGAACCCTGAGCGCGAGGGGAGTCCGCGATTGATCACCATCACCGAGATCGCGGAGGAGTACGGCGTCAGCCGGGCGACCGTGCACAACTACCGGCGCAGCGGCACCTTCCCTCGGCCCGCTCCAGTGGAAGGCACGGAGAAGACGAAGCTGCGCTTCCGCGCTGACGAGGTGTCCGCCTGGTTCGAGGCGAACCCGAAGCAGCAGGGAAGACGGACCGACCTCGCCACGAAGCAGCCCGAGCAAGGAGAACCCGTGATCACAACCACCGACCCGGACGTCGACACTCTGACCAAGGCGGTCAAGGTGGCGCTCGAATCACTCAGGGGCGGCTATCACCATCTGCCCCCGCTCACAGAAGGCGCTGTCGCTGAAGCGGTGATCGCGGCGGTCGCGCCGGTGATCGCGGAGCAGCGGGCGTCTGCTATCGACGAGGTGGTCGCCGCACTCACGGATCGGGCCGGGGAGTTGTCGGACCTGGCCGACGAGGAGATGCGGCCGTCCCTGGAGGAGCGGGCGCAGGAGTGGCACTATGCGGCCGAGGCCGCCCGGAAGCTGAAGGGGGCGCGTGATGAGTGACACCGGTTGGGGCTGAACCCCCGCACACAGCTGAGCCCCCTCGTCGACGGATGACGAGGGGGCTCAGTGCTGCCACTACGAGTGAAGCGATCGGAGCAGGCGGCCGGCTGATGCCAGAGCGGGGAACCAGCAGGCCGCGGTCTCAGCGTACCGGGCGGGTCCGACAGCGCGGGTTCATCGGCGGCGGTCGGGTCGAGCCACCAGCGGCAGCCTCGATCGTCGGCGTGGCTGCCGGAGTGGCCCGGGCGGAGTACGCACTCGGTGCGGCGGGTGGTGAGCAGGGTGGTGGGGGCGATGTCCCCGCAGTGCTCGCGGGGAGTGCTGTGCTGCGCGAGACATTCGGCGGGCTCGGTCGCTTCGGTCGCTGCGCCGTCGAGGAGGTCGAGGACCCATTGCGCGGAGAGGCTGTCGACGTCGTGGCGGCGGAGGTGGGTGCATGCCTTCCGGAGCTCGTCGAGGGTGTCGTACAGCTGGTCGAGTTCGTCGCTGGTGATTGAGTCGACGGTGTGGCGGCCGGTCACAGGTACTCCTCGGATGCGGTGACGGTGGCTATGCGGCGGGTCTGGGTGGCGGTGTTGCCGTGAAGGTCGCGTGCGCCGGCGTCGCAGAGCCGGTCGAGTTCGGCGGGGTTGTCGCGCCAGTTGGGTTCGCAGGGCGTGGCGTCGGTGCGGAGGAGGTGTTGGGCGGTGTGGCGGAGTTGTTCGTGGCGGGTGGTGGGGGTGGCCGGGTCGTCGGTCATGGGCGGCCGTTGATGGCGCGGGCGATTTTGAGGGCGTGTCGGAGGTCTTCCTGCATCGCCGCGTGTTCGCTGATGTTGATCACGGCCCAGCTGTCCAGCCAGTCGGCGAGGAGCAGGCCGATGCCGGGGTGCAGTAGTTGCATGACGGCTTGGTCTTCGGGGGCGACGTCGACGCTTCCGGCGATGAGTACGTCGCCGTCGGCGGGTGTCTCGTCGTAGCGGGATATGAGCAGTGGGTCGGTGTAGGGCGGGACCTTGGCGATCGTCCAGGGTCCGGGGGTGGCGGCTGTGCAGGTGGTGCGGAGCTTGTCGGCTGCGGCGCGGATCTCGCCGGCGGGCCCGGTCACCGCTGCGCCTCGATCTTCTCGATCGCCCGGAACCGCCACTCGGTCTCGTGTCCCTTGACCATGAGGCGGAGTCCGGCGTACCCGACGCCGGAGATGTAGCCATTGACGGTGGTGCCGTCGACGAGGGTGAGGGTGGCGTGGGTGTTCTCGTGGGGGATGGCGTCGTCTTCGCTGATCATGGTGCTGCTCCTGGTGTCGGGGTCGCGGGCGGCAGTCACGGGGCGGGGTGGTCGGCGCGGGCGCGGAGGTAGGCGCCGACCTTGTAGGCGCGGGTGCGGCGGATCGAGCCGTAGATGGCGCCCGGGTACTGCTCGCTGGTGGCGGCTTCGTAGTCGTCGGCGGCGGAGTTGAGGGTCTCCTCGTCGCGGCTGGTGAGGATGTCGTCGGCGATCTGCTCGATGGTTTGGTCGGGCCACCGGTGGCGGAGGGAGGCCAGGTCTGTCTTGCGCAGGACGGAGAGCAGGAGTTCGCGGGCGGTCATGCGGTGTACCTCCGGACGGGGATCCCGGCCTCCTCGGCGAGGCCGGCAGTGTGCGACGCGCCCCGGCTGCCGTTGCGGATGAACGCGAGGCACAGGTCGGCGCCGAGGTTGACCATGCGGGCGTTGCGGATGAACCCGGCCCGCTTGCCGTCCAGTTGCCAGTTCGCGGGGTGCTTCTCCTCGGTGACGACGAAGAGCGGGCCGCGCTGGCAGTCCCGCACCCATACGGATGCCTGCCGGTCGGCGCCGTTGGGGCAGTCGCCGTGGACGACGGTGACGGGGGTGGCGAGGTCGGGTAGTCCGGCGAGTACGCCGTTGAGGGCGCTGCGGAGGGCGCGGACGTCTTCCCAGTCGCGACTGCCGGTGATGAGTACGCGGTAGGGCTTCATGCGGCGTCCTTTCGGGCCCATGAGGGCGCGGGCTTTGAAGGGCCCTCAGAGGCTCTAGGAGCGATCCGGAGGTTGCGAGGGAGCCGAACTACCCCCTGAGGCGCTCCAGCGGGCGCACAGCGGGCCGCACGGGGCATCCGGGCCCGGAGCGTCCGCCACAGCGCGAACGGCGGGAAGTCCTGCCCCTGATGCCCCAGCAGCAGCGCGGGGATGGCGACGACGAGCGCGAGATACGCGAGGACACCGGTCACGGGGCGTCCCCGTCCCAGACCGCGCCGCCGTTCGGGCCCGACCCGGTGTGCATCCCGTCGTGGCCCGTGGGGAGTTCGCAGATGCGGCCGAGGGCGCCGTGCTTGGCAGGGCACCGTGGGACGTCGGACTGCGGGATGAGGACGTCGGCGCCGCAGTCCGGGTACGTGCAGGCCCCGCCGTCGGGCAGATCCTCGGACGTGACCGCGTGGAAGTCGGCGTGCCGGGCGGCGGGCGGCGGGACATGGCGGAGGCAGTTCAGCTGGCGGCCGGCGTCGGAGCGGTAGGCGACGATCCGGTCGGTCTCGTCGGGCTGCACGCCAGCAGACACAGCGGCGGGCGGGGCGTTCTCCGGGTCGATCGACTCCAGGGGGCTCAGCTCGCACGTGCAGTCGTCGCTGCCGGTGCAGTGGTCCGGGTGGCTGTGCATGGCGAGGTGATGGCCGCAGCGCACGCAGGGTTCCCGCCCCATCCCAGCGGCGGCCTGGTCGTCACCCGTCGTGTCGAGCAGCTCCCGGATGTGGTCGGCGACAGGGTGCCGCGTGCCCGGCCCGTGGACCTGGACGGCGAGCGCGTCGAGGGTGGCGGCCCAGTCGAGCACGCGCTTGATCGCCGCCTCGGCCTGCTCGATGCGTTCGAAGTGCTTCAGGTGCCGGCGGCTCCCCAGGATCTCCACGCCTGCCGCTTGGCCGATGGCGCGGAGGCTGCCGAGCGAGATGTACGTGCCGCGCTCGCTGACGTCCCACTGGCGGACGGCGCGGCGATAGGTGCCGAGCTCGGCTTCCAGGCGCTGGGCTCGGAGGTTCAGGCGGCGGTTCGTTTCGCGGGCCTGTCCGAGGGCTGCTTCGTGGCTGCACTCGATCGGGTCGTCGCACGGCGCGGTCTGTGTCTCGGGTGCGGGCGCCTCGGCGGCCAGACGACGCAGCGTCTCCAGCGCAGCCTCGTCGTCGTCGCTGAACTCGTTGCTGCGCGACGCCATCTCCTCGGCGGCCAGTTCGAGGGCGAAGGTGAGGAACTGCCGGTCCGTGTCGGACAGAGCGGCAGGCGCGACGGCCGGCCGTGCCGGGTCGTGGAGCCGCGCCTCCTCCGCCAGCCACTCCGGCCAGCCGTCGAGCCCGTCGTCGTAGTGCTGCCCGTACAGGCCACCGGTCATCAGCGGGAGCTCGGCCCCGTCCACCCAGATCCGGCCTGCCACGTAGGCGTGCACGCGGCCGAGCTGGCTGTCGGGTGCGGCCCGGTACGTCAGCGTGATCTCAGAGGGGGCGAGGACTCCCGGCCCGTAGTGGTTCGGGACCTCGGGCAGGCCGCGGGCGACGTAGCGCACGGAGTGGGCGAGCGGGATGCGGTCGGGTGTCGGGTTGGTGGTCATGTCTGCTCCGGGAGGTCGGTGAGAGAGTCGGGAGGGCCGGCCGCCCGCGATACCAGCGCGGGCGGCCGTGCTCGTGGTCATGCGGCCAGTGCGGTGCGCGCCTCCGCGATCGCGGTAGCCGCGTCGGGCCAGCAGAAGAGCCGGTCGACGCTGAGGGCGCTGATGGCCTCCTGCCATCCCTCGCTGGTCCAGGCGCGGCCGCCGCCGGGGGCCATGGTGCTGACGGCCCAGCCGGTGCCGTGCGCGAGGGCCTGGCGGCGGACGAGGAGGGTGGTGCCGCCGTTCTCGGGGGTGTGGACGCGGTACTCGGTGGCGTCAGCGGCGAGCGCTCGCTGGCGACGGATCTCGGCGAGCAGCGCGGCGGCCATGCCGGGTGATGCGGTGGCCGCGCCGAGCGGGGTGGTGCGGGCGATGAGCGCCTCGATGTCGGCGAGTTGCTGGTCGGTGAGCGGGGTGGTGGTCATGTCTGCCTTTCGTGGTGGCGGGTCGCGCGTCGGTGATCGCGGGCGGGCTGCGTTGCGGCGGCGTGTGTTGCCGGCCGACGGGTCAGGCGGCTTGTCGGAAGCCTTCGGCGCGCCAGCGGTAGACGGTGCGGGGTTCGACGCCGACGATGCGGGCGATCTCTTCGGCGGTGACGTGGCGCTCGGTGAGGCCTTGGGCGACGAGGACGCGTTCGAGGCGGGTGAGTCCGGGGGCGGGGCGGGCGTGGCGGACGATCGTTTCGACGTCGTGTTCGTCGGCGGTGGTCCATTCGGTGAAGTTCGGGTCGCCGTGGCGGGCTATGCGCATGCGGTGCATGAAGCAGAGGCGGCGGCCGGGGCGGGCGTGCTTGGTGCAGTCGTCGATGCGGCAGGGGCGGGTCATTGGCTGCGTTCCTCGGTGGCGTTGGCGAGTTCGAGGAGGACGGCGGCGTGGCAGTGGTCTGGCTGGCCCAGCTCGGGCAGCGGGCAGTAGCAGGCGAGGTTCCTGTCGCGCAGCTCGGGCAGCCCGGCGAGGATGCGGTCGCGGGTGGCGTCGGCCTCGGGGCCCATCCACCAGTCGCGGTTGCCGCGCAGCCAGGAACGGAAGGCGTGGGCACAGAGTTGGCGGGCGTCCTCGCTGGTCTCGGCTCCGCCGTGCTCCATGGCGTCAGCGATGGTGAACGGGTTCCCGAAGCGACTGGGGCGGGTGACGATCACGCAGTTGTCGGGCTTGCGCCAGCCCTTGGTGCGGCGGCGTTGGATGCGGGTCGGGCTCACTGGTCCTCCTCGTCGGTGTTGCGGGTGGTGCGGTAGTCGTCGATGGCGGCGTCCCACTCGGCGGGCGGGAGTTCGCGTTCCGCCGACGGTCCGGGTGGGCTGGTGCCGGGTGGCCATTGGCCGGGCTTGTGGTAGGGCGGTATCGGCACGGCGCCCCACTTCTGTGGCTTCCGTCTCTGCGGTGTGGGCGCGTTCGTCTTGGTGGGGGTGATGAGGCTGCGGATGTAGCCCTTGAGGTCGCCTTCGGTTCGGAGGGCGGTGATGTCGTCGCGGTGGACGGGGTGGTCGTTCATGCGGTGTCGGCCTCCTCGGTCATGGCTTCGCGGGCGTCGTCGAGGCGGGAGGGGTGGGGGGTGGCGCGTCGGCGGGATGAGGTGGCGCCGCCTCCGGGGACGACGCGGCGGGAGCGGCAGGGTTCGCCGGCGGGGGCTTGGCACCAGTCGCAGTCGACGGAGAGGGCGTCGGGCTGGTTCGCGGTGAGCGCGGCGCGGCGGGCTGCCTTGATCGGGCGGTGTGCGTCGAGGGCCTCGTCGACGTGGCGGGGGACGTAGGTGCCGAGGGTCTTCAGGCGTTCTGTCACCTCGTCGGCTGCGGCTCCGGCGGTGATCGCTTTGAGGGTGGTCGGGGGGCGGACGCCTTGGATGACGGCTTGGCGGTGGCCGCGGAGGGCGGCGAGGTAGCCGATGACGTCGTCGGGGTCGAGGTCGGGGTGTTCGTTGGGTTCGAAGGTGCCGGTGTCGCGTTGGAGGCGGTCGCGGGTTTTGGTGTTCCAGCGGTCGGCGATGTCGGAGGGCTTGATGGGGAAGGGGCTGGTGGCGTAGTGCTCGCCGACGGCGTTGATGGCGAAGTCGGCGGGGACGTCGGCGAGGACGGTGGCCCAGAGTGCGGCGAGGGCTCTGACTTCGTTGGGGTCGCCGGGGAGGAGGCGGGGGTCTGCGTAGGAGACCTGCTTGAGGAGTTGGGGGATTTGGTCGGGGGTCATGCGGTGCCTCCTGCGCGGAGTTGTTCGGTGAGTTGGTCGAGGACGTCGCGTGATGCGTTGCGGCGGGCAAGCGCCGGGTCGGCGGGGACGGGGCGGGGTCCGCTGAAGGCGGCGGGGGTCTGGAGTCCGGCCCAGCCGGGGAGGAAGTAGCGGGCGCTGTAGGGCTGGGTTTTGGCGGCGGCCCAGACGCGCTCGGCGTGGTCGACGAGGGTGGGGATTCCGACGCGTCGGACGGCGTCGCGGAGTTCAATCCACTCGGCGGACTGGAAGGTCCAGGAGACGTTCATGCCGCGGGCGGACATGGCGTCGATGAGGGGCTGGATCTCTCCTCGTCCCGACTGGGCGGCCACGGCGGCGGGCGCCTGTGGTTGGTACTCAACGGACTTCTTTGGACCGTAGGAACTACTGAGGGCATCTCCTGCCCTAGTGGGGGTCATCTCCTGCCCTAGTGCTAGGGCAGCTCCTGCCCTAGGTAGGGGCATCTCCTGCCCTAGCTCCTGAGCGTCTAGGGCATCTCCTGCCCTAGCTTTTGGAACGTCGTGCCCTAGCTCAATCCCGTCCGAGTCGGCCACGGCGGCACCGCGCGGGATCTTGATCGAGTACTTCGTCCGGGCCTTCGCGGAGCGGGCCGCAGCGACGGGCGGGCGGTCGCGCTTGAGCCAGCCGCCCGCTTCCAGCGTGTCGAGGTGCTTGCGGACGGATGCGCGCACCATGCCCGTGGCTCCTTCCAGCGTTGTCAGTGAGGGCTGTAGGCGGTCGGGGATGACGCCGGTCCGTACGTCTGCCCAGGTCGCGACGGTGAGCGCGAGCAGCCGGGACAGCGGCGGGAGATCGCTGCTGCGGACTGCTCTTTCGTACTCGAACCGGCTCGGCATTCGGTCTCGCTCTCGGGGTTGTGCGGGTCAGGGCAGGGGTTGTTGACCTGCGTAGATCATGGATCTCTGCCGCACATCCATGATGCCACATTCATGTGGCCACGTGCGAGTATCATTGAGGTCGGGAAGAGCCGGGCTTCCGTGTGGCCACCCCGATGTGCGAACATGTCGACATGCCCGCCACCGATGAAGCCCTCGCCGTACTGCGGAAGGCAGTGCGCGCCAAGACCGCCGCTGAGAAGCGCGCCGACGAAGCCCGCGCCGCCCTGGCCGTCGCCATGACCGACGCCATCCACGCCGGCGTCAAGCAAGGCGAGGTCGTCGCCATCACCGGGCTGACGCGGGAACACGTGCGCCGACAAGTGCGCGACGTCGAGGAGAAGCGCGCGCGGGCTGCCGCCGGTTCCTGACACCGTTCCCCTCCCCTCTCTGGCCCCGCCGTGTGCGGGGCCTTGTCGTGTCCCGCTACGCGATCCGTCCGGCCCGGGCGGCGTGGGTGCCGCGCCACACCCCGACCGCCGACCGCTCACCCGTCGGCCGGCGGGAGCGGTCGAAGGCGACATGCTCAATGAGCTGCTGGCGGACGAAGAGCTGCACGGCGTTGCCCCAGTCCGCGCGCGGGTTCGACGGCTCGGGGAGGTCGGCGTCGCGGGCGATCTCGTAGGTCGTGAACTCGCGGCCCGAGTGGGCGGCGGCGACGAAGGCGGGCCGGATGCGGTCGACCCACTCCGCGTACGTGAGCTCGTTCGGTGCGGGGAGCGTGCCGTCGAGGGCCGGTTGGACAGCGGGCATCAGACGGCCGCCTTCCGTGCGCGTCCTTGCCGGTCGCGGAACGTGGTGCCCGCCTCCACCAGCAGCTGGTATGTCAGCCCGTAGGAGCGGCCGATACGGGCCGCGACGGAGCGGACGGTGCAGCCCTCCTCGTAGAGGGTCTTGGCGTCGACGGCCGTGATGGTGCGGTTCGGGCCTTTGAGCTTGGTGTTCATGTGGGGCCTTTCGTCGGGTGGTTGGTGAGCCCGGGTCTCGTTGGGGGAGGTGAGACCCGGGCCCGTTGGCGGCCGAGACGCCGAGCGCCTGGGGGCCGGCCGCCGGAGGGTGGTCAGGAGACGTTCGGGATGAGCAGCCAGGACGGCTCAGGCACGTCGGTCAGACCGAGCGCAGTGGCCGCGGCCCGCAGGTCCCGGTCCCACGTCTCGTACTGGTCGCGGGTCGCCCGGTCCGGGTTCACGGTCAGGGCCTCGCCGAGGTCGGCCTCGGTGCACTCGGTGACGAGGAACGTCATCTCAGCGTCGTACCTGCCGGCGCGGAGGTGGCCGACCTCGGTCCCCTTGGGGATGCCGCGGTCAAGGGTGTCCTCGTCGGTGTCGGGGATCTGGACGCCGTAGGCGAGGTACGCGGAGTGGAAGTAGCCCATCAGCCGGTCACCTCGGTCATGACGTGGCGCTCCCACTTCGTGCCGAACACGTCAGCGCGGTACCGGTCCGGGGTGACCATCCCGAAGTCCTTGCCGCACTGGCAGCGGCCGTAGAACTCGCAGTCCCCGTACTCCGTGATCAGCGCATGGCCGCCCTCCCACGTGGTGCGGAACTCCTCGACGTCGGGGATGGACGCGGCCGGGACGAACCGGTCGGTCAGGGAGTCGAAGCGGATGTGCGGGTTGGGCCCGACCTCGAACTTGATCCCGGCTTGGCGTGCGGCGTTGAGGGCTTCGGTGAGGTGCCCTACGTCGGTGGCGGGGATGTCGATACGGGTGGTCATCTGTTCTCCTTGGGGTGTGGGGCCCCGGCCAATTTCGGGTTGGCCGGGGCTTCTTACTTGCGGGTCAGGTGGTCTTGGCGGTCACGGCGGCCGCGGGAATCCCCGCACCCGGCGCCGGAGCAGGCAGACCCTGCACAGCCCACGGCGCGTGCGAGTCGCAAGACCACCCAGATGCGTAAAACCGGAGCTCGCCGTCGTGCTCGCCGCGGGTCGCGTCGCACGGCTCCGGAACACGGCTACTCACGCCATGGCCCGTTCGCGCGCTTGCTTACGGCGGGCCCGCTGCTTCTCGTACAAGCTCCGCCGCTGCGACCCGGTCATGCCGCCGCGAATCCCGTGCCGGTTCTCGGCCTGCCGGCCGCCCTCTTCGCGGAGCGCTTCGGTGAGGCAGGCCATGCGGGCGGCGACGGGGCACGTGTTGCAGATCGTTTTTGCTGCTTCGATGCCGCGGGTGTCGCCGGGGGTGGGGAAGAAGGTGTCGTCGTTGAGGGCGCGGCAGGCGCCGAACTTGCGCCAGTCGACGGCGGGTTCGGTGTCGGGGGTCTGGCCGGTGTAGCTCACGCCGCCACCCCCAACTCGGGCGCCGCGTACCGAGAGATCTCCTCGCCCGTGATCGCCTCAGTGAGCGCACACACGATGACCTCGGAGCAGTTCGGCGTCACCGCGTTGCCGTACTGGCGGACGCGCTCGCGCTTCGAGCCGAGGACGATGTACGTGTCGCCGAAGCTCATCGCGCGCCCGATCTCGTGCGGCTCCAACATGCGGAAGAGGACGTCCTCGATGTCGACGTCGCCCTGGACGAGGGCGTACCGGTCGCGGGTGGACAGCGTGCCGACGGGTTCGCGGACGGTCTTGGCCGTGCCGTTGCCGTAGTAGGGGACGAGGAGGTGGTCCCAGGTGACGAGCGACTGGTGGCCGGCCGTGGTCATGGTGCGGAAGTACTCGTCGGCCGGAGTGCAGTGCTCGCCGCCGCTGCCCGCGCTGCCGTTGTTCCGCATGACGAACGCGGGCAGGTTCGGGGTGACGAGGCCGTGGTGGTTGCCGTTCGCGGACACCGTGCCGACGGGCTCGCCGATCGACCTGCCGCGCAGCTGGTCGCCGCCGCCGCGCATGGTGACCATGAACGGGAGCCAGGCGAGGCCGGTCTCGTTGCGTGCGGTCTGTGTGCGGAGCGGGTTGTTCGCCGAGGCGGGGTCCTTGCCCTCGCGTCCCTCGACCGGGATGAGCAGGGGCGGGATGGCCAGGCCGTCGTTCTCCCGCGTGGTCCGGCAAGCCATCGGTTCGCCGACGCTGACCGGATCGTTCCGCCAGGTGCCGCCCGCAGGGACCATGAACGGCTCGTAGGCCATGGCCTTCGTCGGCGTCGTGGTCTGCGTTGTGAGCGGAGCATCGACGGGCCAGGTGCGGACGCCGGGCCTGCGCTCGAAGGTGTTCCCCGCAGCCTCGAGAGTGATGGGGCGGGCGAACTTGTCGAGGCCGGCCTGGATGCGGGCGAGGGTCTTGTCCGCCAACGGCTTGGTCCTGTCGCCGATGCGCTGGCCGGGGATCGTCCAGTCGATGGCAACGGCGGCGGGCAGCGTCTCGGGTTCGACGATCTGATTGCGGCAGGTGGTGTTGGGGCAGCGGTAGACGTACTGCTGGCGGTAGCGCCCCATGTCGCGGCCGGGCTGCTTGAACCGCTGCACGGCCTGCACCCACGTGTCGCAGCCGGTGCACCAGGCGCGCGGCCGGAGCCACTTGTCCCAGTCCGGCGTCCGGCCCAGCGACTTGTGCCAGTACGCCACGTACAGCCGGTCGCGGGACTGCGGCGCCTTGTGAACGGTGCGCGGGTCGGCGTGCATCGAGTTGAGGGCGATGACGCGGGTCTCGTAGCCGAGCTTCCGGATCTCGCCGATCCAGCGGTCCCACTGGTCCCAGGCGCGGACGTCGACGACGTTCTCGACGACGCCCGCCTTGACCAGCCCGCCGCGCTGCTGCACGCCGCGCAGGTACAGGGGGACTTCCTCCATCAGGGCGCGGGAGCGCTCGACTTCCTCGGACGGGCCGAACCCCTCGAACAGGTCGCCCTGCAAGGAGGCGTCGAAGTCGCGCTTCTTGCCCCGGGCGTTGGACCACTGCGGGCACTCCGGGCTGGCCCAGAAGATGTCGGTGACGGGCCACTTGTCGACGGGGGCTTCGCGGATGTCGCCGCGGTAGTGGTCGACGGTGGGGAAGTTCGCGGCGTGCGACTGGATCGCCCGCTCCCAGTGGTTCGCCGCCCGCTCCATGCGGACGCCGGGGATGGAGTGCATGCCCTGGCTCGAGCCGCCAGCCCCGCAGAACCAGTCCATGACGGTGAGCGCGTCGTTGTCGTTGCGGTACGTCATGCCGCTTCACCGCTCTCGTTCTCCAGCGGCGGCATGCCCATGAACTCGCGCAGCAGGAACACGAACTGCTCCCCGCTCATGGTCACGAACCAGTCCGCGGGCTGGCCCTTCCCGCGGCGCTTGTGCCACACCGCGCCGAGGCTGGCGTTGTCGTTGTCCCGCTCGGTCTCGGCCTCGCCGACCCAGCCGGCGAGCTCCTGGCGGGCGCAGTTCTTCACCTCGATGACGACGCCGGGCAGGCCCGCGATGTCGCCGCGGTCCTTGGCGCCGTTCAGGCTGCGGCGTTCGGCGTGGGTGAAGCCCATGGCCTGGAGGTATGCGACGACGGCGCTCTCGGCTGTGGTGCCCTTGCGCTTGGATGCGCTCATGACTGGTCCCCCTGGTGGTTGGTGTGTTCGTCGCGGATGGCGTCCCACAGGCGCTCCCGCGCCTCGTCCCAATCGGCAGCGGCGTAGGCGAGTTCGAGCTGGTCGATCTCGCCCGCCAGCCGGGCCCGCTCGTGGGCCTCGCGCACGATCCGGTCCCGCTCCGACGGCCCGGACATCGCCCACCACAGGACGATCCACGTGCCGACGGCGCTGAATCCGAGGACGGCGATGATGGCGAGGACGGCGATCACGGTGCTCATGCCGCACCTGCCGGGGTCAGGCACTGTCCGCAGGTGAACCCGTCGCGGGTCACGATCCCTGCGGTCGTCCCGGCGCACCGCGCGCACAAGCCGAAGCCCTGCCGGATTGGCCCGGGCGCCAGCACGTCGGTGAGCGTGTCGTACGAGGTGTACGGGGACGGCGGGCCGAGCAGGTCATCGAGCGGCACGAACTGCGGGGTGCCGCGGTGCCGGCCGGGCTCACGGACCGGGGCGACAGCCCAGCGGACAAGCCCGGTTGCAGCGACGAGCGCGGCCATCAACGAGGTCGCGCCGACGGTGATTCTCTCGATCACAGCTGGCTCCCTTCGAGCCGGGCGAGTTCGATGTGGAGGGCGACCTCGTCCTTCAGGTCGGACAGCTCGCGCGAGATCAGGCGGAGCGCGGTGATGTTCGCGAGAGCCTGGCTCTTGAAGCCGTCACGCTCGGCGGTGAGCTTGTCGATGCGGGCGCCCTGGTCAGCAGCCTTCGCGGCGAGGGACTTCCGGGAAGGCCTCACGACGCCACCCCCTCACGCAACTCGCGCAGCTCGCGGGTGTCCGCGATGTGCGACGTCTGCAAGTCGTCCAGCCGCTGGCCGAGGTCGTGGATCGTGCGCTGCGCCAGACGCAGTTGGCGGCGCAGCTCCGCATCACCGGGCGTCGCCGGAGTCTGCGGCAGCGGGCTGGTCGGGCGGGCGTCGCGCGCCTGCTCCAGCTCGGCACGCAGGCGGGTGATGGTGGCGAGACGGTCCGCGGCGGCCTTCTCCACGACTTCCAGTTCGCGGACGGTGCGCTGCTGGAGGGTTTGAAGGGCGGCATACTTGGCCGCGCTGACGAGTCTCATGACTGGCCCCCGACCGGGCGCAGCGGCCACGAGCCGTCGACCACCGCAGCCGCCTCGCCCTTGCGGCGAAGGTGCGCCTGGAAGTTCGCAGCCCACTCGCGATGCCACTGCACCTGATGGAGGTGGACACGCGCCGCAGGCAACTGCACCTGCGCGTACCGCTCACCGATCTCGCGCGCCACATCGAGCGCGGCACGAGCATCAGCGACCGCCGTGTGAGCAGCGTCCAGCGCCACGCCGTAGTGCACGGCCAAGGTCTCCAGGTTCCGCTTGCCCTTGCGGTAGCGGTCCAGGCGACGGTCCAGGACCAGCGGATCGATGACCGGCTCCACGCACCCGAAGCGGTCGGCGACGGTGGGCACGCCGTACCGGGCGCACTCCGCATCGAGGAGCGGAAGATCGAACGGGGCGTTCATCACGACCAGCGCGGCGTGTGCGTCGAACTCGGCCGCGATGGCGTCGGCGATCTCGTCCACGACTTCCTTGGCCGGCCGACCGTGGGTGTGCGCGTGCGCGGTGGTCACGCCATGGATGCCGGAGGCGGCCGTGGGGATCTCAGCGCCGTCGAGGTCGGACAGCCACTCTTGGACGGTGCCGTCCTGGCGGACCAGGGCGGCGGTGACGATGCGGTCGGTGGCGGTGTTCAGGCCGTTCGTCTCGCAGTCGTAGGACGCGAGCGGCCCGCGGTGCCAGGGGAGGCCGAACTCCCGCGTCGGTTCGAGCTGGTGCCTGTTCACTCGGCACCCCCGGCGGTGAGCTCCGGCAGGGCCACGGCAGCGAGCCGACCCTCACGCCACGCCTCCGCGATCGCCGTCCTGCCAGCATCCGGGACCGTCAGCCGCGTATACGCTGCCCGTCCCTGCATACCCACACCCGGCACCTCGTGGATCACACCCGTCTCCGGGTCCGACCACTCCGCGACCCCGGCCGCCGTGATCTCGGCGAGGATCTTCTTCTGGAAGCCGGGCTTCACCTCGGTGACGAACCGGCGGGTGATCTCGGTCGCGAAGTTCTCCACGACCCAGGCCGTGAACGCCTCGCTGTCGGTGATGGCGGCGGCGGCCTTCGGCTGGACGAGGCTCACGGTGCCGACGTCCTGGCTCTGGCCCTCGGGGTCTTCGAGGCTGACGCTGATCTTCTGCGTGCCGGTCTCAGCCTTCGCCTCCCTGAGGCCCGCCTCCAGTTCCTTCTTCGCGGTCTTCAGCTGGTCGCCGATGGCGTCGGCGAGGGTGGAGAGGACCGCGACAGTGCGTGCGGTGTCCTTCAGACTCATGTGCTGTGGTCTCCTAGCTAGGAGGGGCCGGCCTGCCTGCTATCGACGGGCAGGGCGGCCCCGTGCTGGTGGCAGGTCAGGCGGCGGAGCCGGTCAGCAAGCCGGTCATCTCGCGGAGTTGCTGGACGCCGGCCTCACGGATGGGCAGGCCGTAGGAGCGCTCGAACTCCTCGTCGAGGTTGGTGAGCCCGGCCTTTGCGGCGGCCTCGCGCAACTGGTGCTCGGCGACGTCGGCCTCGGACGGCCCTTCGGCGGGGGTCTCGACAACCTCGGCGTCCACCACCCCGTCGTTGTCCGCCGGACTGCTGGCCGACGGCGCGGGCTGCGCCAGTTCCTGGCCGCGGGCGATCAGGAACTTGCCCAGCTCCAGCAGTTCGCGGTCGGCGGTCTTCACCGTCTCGCCGAGGAGCCCCTCCGCGTGCGCCTGCCGATACAGCTCCTTCACGGCGCCCTGGTCGGTCGTCGTACCGGCGACGTCGGCGATGTCCTGCGCGGGCTGCGAGCGGCCCTTGACCGCCGTGGCGCGCATGTCCGGCTCGGGCGTAGCCCACGGGTCGCCCTCGCCCGGCTGCACCTTCCGCAAGTGCCGGTCCGCCGCGGCCGGGTTGTCGGCCTGCGCCATCTCCTCGGCCGTGTACACCCCGGCCAAGTCGTGCGGGAACGCCATCCGCAGCGCGAGCGCCTCAGCACACTTCGCCGTCATGGTCGCGGGCATCTTCACCCACAAGCCCGTCGGCTCCCCGCCCTTCTTCGTCTGGACGTACTCGCTGTACTTGGCGACCGCAGAGAACCGCATCCCGTTGCGGATGACGGTCACCTTCGCGGCGGCCGGCGGGGCGTCCGCCAGCCATACGTCCTGCCAGCGGCCGTCCTTCGCGCACCACAGGGTGTCCTCGTAGCCGAGCGCGTGACCGGCCTCGGCTGCGGCCCGGTGGGCGATGACGCGGTAACCGTCGATGCTGGTCTGCGGGGTGTACACCTTGCGCTGCTGGCGTCCGTCGAAGCGGCCGATGAGGTAGATCTGCCGGGAGAACGGGTCGAGGCGGGTGCGCTGGCACAGGTGGAGGAACGCGGACAGTTCCGCGGGGGCGACCTGGTTGTCGATGCCGGACTGTTGGAGGACGGCTTGTTGGTCCGGCGTCCAGTTGGTTTGGTCGGGGCGGATGGCCAGCGAGCCGGCCGTCTGGGTGAGTTCGGCGTTCACGAGTTGCCGTCCTTTGGGGTGTCGTTGGTGTTGAGGGAGGCCCCGATCGCGGCGCCGAGGAGGGTGCTCACCACTCCGCCGACGAGGACGCACATGACAGCTGCCGTCCACCCGGAGTAGGGGAGCGACGCGCCCACGCCGGTGAGGGTGCCGACCGCGCCGGCGCCGAGGCAGATCCCGGCAGTACGGAGGCGGCTCACTGGCCCTCACCCCCGCCAGCGACTTCAGCTGCGGCGATAGCCGCGTAGCCCTCCGCTCCGTACTCCGCGACCCGACGGGCCGCATGCTCGATGCCGTCACGGAAGTCGCGGGTCGTCTGCTGGTCCCGCTCCGTCAGCAGCCGCTGCGCTGCGTCGGCGCTCCGCTGTGCGTCGTGCAGGCCGAGGAGGCGTTCGGCTTCGGCGCGGGTGACCGGTCCGGTGGTGAGGGCGGTGAGGAGGGTCTCGCGGGCGGTACGGATCACAAGCTCGCTCACGACGCGCTCCGGTCCTGCTGCTGCGGCAGCGGGTTCGCCTGGAAGTACGCCCGGGTGTTCGCGTGCGACGGATGCCGGATGACCCGCGCAGCCCACCGAAGGCCGGTGTCCTGCATCGCCACCTCGTCCATCTCGCACTCCGGGCAACCCGCCTCGAACCCGTCCTCGTGGTCGTGCGTCATCACAGGTCCCCCATGTCGTCGTGGCAGTCGGCTGCGTTACGGCAGCGGGTGGAGCAGAAGGTCGTCCCGACCGGGACCGGAGTGCGGCACTCGGCACACGGCGCCGTCAGCGCCGACCACAGGGGGCAGCCGGAGTGCAGACCGGACAGCAACTTGCGGCCCTGGTCGCACTGCTCAGGCCAGCCCGGGTGCTCCGGGTACGGGCCGCCCTCGGCGGTCGTGTAGTGGGTGCAGGTCTTGCAGCCGTGGGCCTGCGGGTTGCGCCAGCAGCGGGCGATGTGCGCCTCGGCTGCGGCCTTCTTCGAGTGGGTGCGGTGGCAGTGCGGGCACTGGAACCGCACGACCGTCAAGCGGATCGCGGTTGTCATCGGGTCGCCTCCGGTCCGGAAAGAAGAAGGAGGAACGCGGCGAGCGAGATCGCAGCCTCACGCGGGGCGGCGGCCGACTTCTTCGCGCAGTGCTTGACGACGCGCTGGCCGGTGCCGATCGCCCGGTTCACGTCGTGGCCCGCGAACACCAGACGCTCGTGCACGACAGGCAGCGCGCGGCGGACAGCCGGACGCGGGTCGAAGTCACACAGGTCCGCGTCCACGGTGAGGTGGTACGGGACGCTGCACGCCTCAAAGATCGACAGCGCGAGGCAGATCATCGCCAGCCACTCATCCAGCGAATGCGAGCGATACATCAGGCATCCACCGCCCGACGGGCACAGCCCACGTCGTGCTCCGCAACGCACGAGCACTTCGCACACCCCGGGCACCAAACACTCGGCCCGTCACCACACTCCGTGCACGCATCGGGATCACGCGGCGCCAGCAGCTGCCTCAGCTTGTCCGCCGACACCTCCACGCTCGACGACTGCGGGATCAACCCGGACGCACCCGCGAGGAGATGCGCGGTCTGCCGCCACTGCTGACGCGAGGCCTCCAGCTCGGCGATCCGGTCCCGGTCCACGCGCAGCTGCTCTGCGGCCAGCGACAGCGACTCGTTCGTGCTGTGCCGCTCCGCCAGAAGCGCAGCCACCTGAGCCGTCAGCCGCGCAACCTCAACCAGCAGATCCGGCACGTCCGACCGGGCCGCAGCCACAAACGCCGCATCCGCACAGTCCTGCTCCGGCGACGTCGTACCCCGGCACGTCTCACCAATCCACAGCGAGAACCCCGGCTCGTACTCCGTGCCCTGGTAGATCTCCCACGAGTCCGTGCACCACGGGCCGGCCGTCGCAGCGTCCGTCCGGGCGGCGATCTCGTTGAGACGGTCGGCGCTCAGCGCCTGCGGCTCCGGGCCCACCGGCACCGGCAGAGCACCCAACACGCGGACCGCATCCGCAACGTTCGTGATCGGCTCACTCATCACGCCACCGCCGACCGGGCAATCAGCGGACCGAAACCCGCCTGCACCTCATGCAACGTCCACGGGTGCGACTCGCCCTCGCCAGCGTCCCGCGGGTCCTGCGGGTTCGGGCAGGCCAGCACCAGCTCACCGGCCGTGTTGTAGCCCGTCGGCACCCACACGTCGCCGGAACTGTCGGTGAACTCCGTCTGCGGCAGCGTCGCCTTGTGCAGCGGCACGGGCCTCTGCTGTACGGCGGGGGGATGGAACAATGAACTCAAGGTGATCCACTCCTTCAAGGGATCGAGGTGGATTGCCGAGTCGAGGGCCGCCGGGCCTGGCAGTCGGGCGGTCCTTCGGCGTGTTGTGGGTCAGGCGGCGTCGGACGCCGGCGTCTGCCGCTGCATCTCGCGGGCCGACGTGAACACCGCACGCAGCTGCTCGCGCAGTTCGGGGCGGAGAGGCGGGGCCGCGTCGACAACGCGGCGGGCCTGAGCGATAACAGCCGGGCCGAGCAGTCGCTCAGCGGCGGCGCGGGAGAAGGCGGGAGCCGCGCTCATGCCGGCACCGCAGCGATGTGCGCGGGTTCGGCGGGTGCCGGGTTGGCCCGGCCTGTGTGCTCCCAGAGGACGAGGAGGTCTACTCCAAGCCGTTTGGCAATTGCCAGGGCTTCCTCGTAGGTGGCGGTGGATCGCTCGCCTGAGCGAAGGTGTCCGATCTTGCTGTGGTGGCAGCCGGCCGCCTCGGCGAGCTCGCGGACGCTGACGTCGCGGCCGTCTCCGGTGCGCTCCATGAGCATGACCAGCCGGTCAGAACTGACGAGGACCATAGGGTTCTGCGTCGGACGCACGCATTCACCTCCGTAGACGAAGTGTGCGTTTCCGTGAACAAGACCGACAGTACACACTCGTAGACGGCTTGTCTACGCAAACGCACAGCGCGGCCAGATTGAGACATCACACCCCGTGGGGATGGCGCGCACCCGGTGCTTCCGTAGACACTTTGTGCAGAGGCGTGAACGGTTGCGCTGCCTGACCTGCTATTTACTCAATGATCAATAGCGGTAACGTATACATCAGGCGTCACATTGAGAGCTGAAGAGGGCAGAATGCACGCCATGACCGAGCAGACGCAGCGAACCGACTTCAGCGACCTCGTGCGCACGCGGCGCGCCGAACTCGGCATCAGCCTCCGCGAGCTCGAAGCACGCTCGATCGACCCGGACCCCGAGCCCGGCAAAGCACCCGAGCAGGCGAAGTTCGGATGGATCTCCAAGGTCGAGAAGAACCAGCCCGTCGACACGCCGTCCGCCGGCCTGTGCCGAGCCCTCGCCAAGGGCCTGCAGCTGCCGCCCCGCGTCGTGAAGGAAGCCGCCGCGGAACAGTTCCTTGAGATGGACCCGTTCGTGTGGAGCGATGACCACACCACCCGGGTTCTCGCGGCACGGATCGAAGAGATGACTCCCGATGAGCGCCGTCAACTGGCCGACATCGCGGAGACCTTTGCCCGGAGGAAGACGCAGCGTAGCGATGGTGCCGGGGGCAAGTCGGACGATTAGTACGACTTTCCGTAACTGGTTGATTCACTCTGGTCACAGCCTGATCGGTATGGCACAGTCGGTGATCCGCCTGGGGGGCGCAAACGGATCACCTCGCTTGCGCGCTCGAACGTGAGAACGAGTGCGCGGCTGTGAGCAGGGAGGCAGAGCGTATGGCGGACGGGGAAGGCGTCGACAGACAAGATGACGCAGAGTCAGAAAACCGGCCCCCGGCTCAGTTCCGCATGGAACTGAGGGACACCCTCCCCGGTGACCGGGCCGTCATCGGCGTCGAGCAGGACGGCGAGTTCGTCTGGCTCGCCTCGAAGGAACACATCAGCGAGCAGGCCGTCGAGGAGTTCGTCGACCAGATCTCGCGGATCGTCGAGCAGGGCTGGTGGGTCCAGAACTGGGCCGGAAGGTAACCCTCGACAGACGACGTAGAGAACCCGCAGCCGCCGACCTGCGGGTTTAATACTGCATTTTCCCGGGCTTCGATCTAGCAAAGCCCAGCGAAACGCAGTACTCACGTGTCAGGCTGAAGCATGGCCACCGACGCACTCGGCATCCCGACCCGCGCGATCATCTACTGCCGCATGAGCCGCGACCGCGAAGGCGCAGGGCTCGGCATCGACCGGCAGCGCGAGGACTGCGAAGCCCTCGCCGCGCAACTCGGCATCGAAGTCGTCGCCGTCTACACCGACAACGACCTGTCCGCCTACAGCGGCAAGCCCCGGCCCGGATACCAGCGGCTCCTCGCCGACCTCCGGGCCGGGCACGCGGACACCGTCCTCGCCTGGCACACCGACCGCCTCCACCGCTCCCCGGCCGAGCTGGAGGAGTACATCGACGTGTGC
>WUUC01121968.1_pt1 | contig 66907 bp, 61 predicted proteins | sample 6278441 | NCBI WGS metagenome assembly WUUC01 (sample SAMN13675441, study PRJNA597444) | soil metagenome | isolation source: soil | place: USA: Washington | collected 2017-10
GGGTCTGGCGAAAAAGAGAGGCTACGATGTCGACCTTCCAGGGCTCGATGGCGAAAATGATGACCAATGACCGGGCGCCGGTTTCCCTTCGCCGTAAAGCGTTCTCACGCGGCTAAGCCAGAGACATGCGCTATCCGGCGCGTCGGAACACCCTCAAGGCGTCTATAGCCTCGTCGATGTCTTCAGGAATGCGCCACTGCTTCCAATCCGCTGGGAGGCCATCTGAGAGCCCGTGGCGCTTCAGAATCTGACTCGCCTCGTCATGCGTTGACTTCATCGCCGTCTCAAACCGATCGAGTGCATACATCGAAGCAGACCCGTAGTCCCTAACGAACGCACCGATCATGTCTTGGCACTCGAAGTACTGATCCGCCAGATCTGCCGGAATCGGATGCTGGTACTCATCATCTAAGGTACCAACCAGCCCAGTCAGCAGCGAGTTGAGCTTCCTTGATTCCTTGTAGGTAGCCTGCAGTGCCGGGATGAACTTCTCCCGAAGCTTGTATGCTTTCTCGGCTTCAGCGTAACTCACTGACCCAATCGACAGTGGGACCTTGAAGATCGAACCGTATTTGCTTGCCAGCTTGAGCGCGGACGCAAGCACAGCCTTCACAGCAGCTCCAATCTGCTTGGCTCGTTCACGAGTCAGGGCGCTCTGCTGCGTGTCGGCAGCAACCTCAGCAGCCGTATCCTCGATGGCATCACAGACATCAGCCAAGTCGTTCGTGATGTAATCGCGAAGATTGACCTTATGCGAGAAAGACTCCGTACCAGCGTCGACTCGGGCCGCGTTCGCAGCAGGCACAACGGTCTCGCGCAGCTTCATCAGCGTTGCAAGATCAGCATCGCGCTGCCGGGCTTCGGGATTCTCCTGCTTCTTGTACCTGATTGACTTACCGCTGAGAAGAACGTCTTTGGCAACGTTGATCTCAACCATGATCTCACGCTCGCCGCCTCGATCTGTGTGGTGCTTGAGAGCGAGAGACTTGTACGCCTTGAGAACGTCCGCCTTACCAGCTCCAGGTCTGACTCCAAGGATCGCTTGCGCCTCATCAGGGCTCATCGCCATGAGCTGACGACGGTGATACTCGGCGACTACTCTACGCGCGCTACCGTGCATGGCTCAATCCCCATCCTCAACATCGTCATGCTCTTTGCGGAGCTGCTTGATCATCTTCAGCAGCGACTTGTGGTCTTGCTTGGTCCAGCCGTGTTTGCCAGCCTTGGCATCGTCCACGTACCTCTCAAGCCGATCGGCAGCATCCAGAAGTTTCTGCTTGGGGATGGCACGTTTGGAAATGATGTTCGAACACACAACCTGTACATCATCATGGCCCTCAGCCCACTGGGACATTTCCAAGCCCAGAGCCTTGTGCTTCATCTCAGGAAACCACATGCCCTTGTCATCATCATCGCCAGCGAGTCGAATGCTGGCGTTCAGAGGGCTGAACTTCTTCCCCCCACCGTTGACTTCTTTGAAGTCCTTGTCGAGCACATCTGAGAGCTTCGACGCACCATCAGCTTTGCCTATGAACTTAGCCGCATACCGTTGGGCCTTACCAAGCTCGTCGAATTGCTTCTTGCATTGAAAGGTACCATCCGGCTTGTTCACTTCAACGATGAACTTGCCGCCCCTCTCTGTGATGCCCCACGAATGGGTTTCGCCATCGGCATACTGAGATCGCACAAGCCACACGCCATCTTTCTGAGTCCAGTCTGATGGCGCCACTTTAGCAACTCGGATGCTGAGAGCACTAAGCGTCGCAGCGAGCCGGCGACGAGATGGGCGCTCGGTCCGTGAATAGGCGAGTATCCTACGCAGCTCTGTCTGAAGCTCAGTGGTATTGGCTATCTTACGCATCGCCACTCCCCCTAGATCTGTCCGAAAGCCTTCATAACCATATCGGCGACAAGGCGTGCGCTCAGCTTTCGCTGCTGCACTTCAAGCTTCTCCATTATCGGAGTACCGCCTGTCTCGATTCGCACAACCACCTTGGCGTCTACAGCGCTGGTGAGATTAATGTTTGCAGACCCACGAGACACACCTTGCTCTACGTAAATGTTCACGCTTGGCCCCTGTCCAATGGGTGCCAGACTCATGACCTTGGCGTGCACGCCTTGCGTGCGGAGTTCGGCAGCCACTGCCTCAGAGAACTCCATCATTGCACGATCAAGAAGAATGGCCAGATTGCCCGACGAAGCGACTCGCTCGCTCAAGTCATTCAACGCTGATGCAATGCGTTCTCGCGATGGTTGCTCTGTCTGACAATAGCTGAGCAGTCGACGAAGCTCAGTCTGCAGCTCGTTGGTGTTGGAGATCTTGCGCATCGAAATCGGACCTTCCTCAAGGTGTGAGCCCGGACCCGCCGCGCCCTTTCCCACAAGGGTCTCGATAAGAGAATTGTGCGCTACTTTCAGCGGTCTGAATGGTGATCAGCGCGTTCCGGGAGGTACTCCTCAAATACTGCCTGAGTCACGTCTCCCACAGCCCACTGCACAGCTTGGTTGTCCCCCGATTCGAGATCGACGCCTTGCTCACTGACAAACCGCTCAACCAGAGGCTCTGTGAACCTCCGGCTCAGCACATCCGAGATGACCTTCGTGGTCATGTGACGCTCGCGATCCTGAGGTGCGCCAAACGCCTTGTAGCCCAATGGAACCACGCCCGACTGAACCGCCGCCACTGCTCGTTCGATGTCTTGACGCACGTGCTCGTCAAAGTAGCGCTTAGTTAGCTCATTCACGGTCTTCTGGAAATCGGTCTCCATCTCCGCGATCCACTGCTTGAGCGAAGCCTCATTATCTCGAGCGGCTTGCTGCATCGCACGCGCAATCACCACGTACGTCTCATGAGAAACCCGATTGATCTGGTTCTTCTTGTCGAGCTTGATCAGCTTTGCCTGCATCGAGGATGCTCGCTGGTGGACTTTCTCGTTGCCGTCGTGGGCTCTCCACATGGCAACGATCTGGCGATCCGTATCGTAGACCCAAAGGTACTTGAACTTCCCAGCACCAGGTCCCACGATGAGCCTGGCGCCCATCTCTCCCGCGTATCCCGAATCCTGTTCGTCAGGGTCACCGAGCGGGCCGCCGTCATTCGACAGCACGTACTTCTCGTTGTGAATCTTGACAAAGTGCGTGTTCACAGGCTTCTTGCCGCCAAAAGGTATTACATCACCGGCTGACAGGAAACGTCGAAGTACTCGTTCTACGATGGAACTAGCCATACTCATGGCTCAAGTACAAACAAAAAGACACCGCATGCCATTCGAAGCACACGGTGTCCTTTTGTCACATTGGAATGGGCAACTACTGGTTTTGACCGCGACTCGGATCCTGACCAGGAACAGGCGGATTCGACGGCTGATTGCCATGTTGCGGATTCTGAACCGCAGGCTGAGGACCTCGTGGTTGGCTAGGCGATTGCGTTCCGGGATTCTGGCCTTGACCGGGGTTCTGTCCTTGATTCGACATGAGAAATCTCCTGTTTCATCAGAGCTAGTCTAATCCAGCTCAATGATGAGTATTGGAGCAAGCCTCATGCCAATCAGTGTGTTTAAGCAATAGAGGCCAACCCATCTCTGGATTGGCCTCAGATTGCTCAGTTTGAGATCAGACGCGCGTGATAACCACGCGGGTCAAACCGCGAGGGTTGAAGGCGCCAATGCCCAGGTTCTCAAATACCGAGAAACCGATCGTGCGTGCCTTGGGGTCATCCGCTGAGAGAACCGTGATTTCAGTGCGGACGGGGATCCGACCGAACTGCTCCGGCTCGCAGCAGACATACGCAAAACCAGCAGGAACCAAACGGCTCGTGATGATCTGAGCGCCCCACAACACAGCCTGGAGACCGGTCTTCAGCAAGGTTGCCTGAGACTCGATGTCCAAGATGTCTCGACCAAACTTACGAATGTCAGCGTAGTCGATCGCGTTCATATAGATACGAGCAACACGCAAGTCGTGACGCTCAATCTCTGCGAACGCATCAGCCAGGACAGCCGGGCTGATCGGTGCGACCACCGGAACGTCCGGATTGGTCTGACCGGGAAGCGTGTCAAAGCCACTGACAGCGATGCTGTCGAGGATGGCAAAGGTACGCTCATCTTCAGCGGCCTGGATCTGCGCCTTCGCGAGATCCTGTGCGCGCTCGATCAGATCGAAACGACGCTCCTTGATCTGCGTGAGCGGGATCTCAGGGTTCGATGCAATCTCGAACAGGGGGAAGATCACGCGACGTGGCTTCTGGATCGCGAGGATGTTTTCACCCTCTTCACCAACCACGAACGCAGTGACGTCGGGATCCTTGTCGTAAATGGGCAACGCGCCGTCAGGGAGCTGCTCAACCAGGAAGGTCTTACGACCCACGGCGGAGTAGTCGCGACGCAGACGCAGAGGTTGCACCATCGATGCAGCGAGCTTCTGACGGCCAGCAGCCGTCTTGATGTACTCACTGATGACTTGCTGCTTCAGTTCGTTTGAAACTTGGTTTGCCATGATAATCTTCTAAGCTCCTTAGACTTTCAAAAAGCTCAGCTCAGACCCGGAGGTCGATCACTAGGAGCGAAGAGTTGGCATCGGGGGCGGCTTTCACCACACCAAGAACAACAGCGTCGGCGCCGTTGTAAGCATCAGCTGCCAGGTTGGTCAGAAAACCATTCTGGGAAGCGAAGACGTAGTTGCCAACGCTCCAAACGAGCGCTGCACCACTAGTCAGATTCTTGGTCTCGTAGATCGAGACACCGAGACATGTGCCGCTGCCGTGAACGTACGGAGCGCGACCGGAGGCGAGACCCGGAGTATTCTCGAATGCGTTGCCAAGAGCATCGTTCAAGAAGATACCGAGAGGCTGAACCGATGCGTCAAACGCAATGGGACCGCCAATGTAGTTATTGCCGAAGTCGCCGCGAGTGAACGCGACGGAGCCGCCGAGTACGCCGGCCTTCGTGATGCCAGCGAGAGTTGTCGAAACATTGGTGGCCACTACCGGTGGGTTCGCTTGAGTAAAACCGGTCGGGGCTAGCATTCCCAGGCTGTTACGAGTAACAACGTGGAAGAGCTGAACGCGACTGGATGTCTCGCGGAAATCACCCGAGCTTTGGCCGCCGATTGCGTAAGTAGTCATATTTGACTGTTCTCCTAGATGGGCGTCGAAAACTTGGTGCTTTACATTCGATATACATCTGAGAGCGCCGGCCCGGAGACCGGCCCTCTAATCACTTCATGCCGAAAGCGGCGCGCACATCCGGAGCCGACGACCACAAGCTTGAGAGGCTGTCTACAACCTGCTTGCTAGCCGTCTTGGAAACTGAACCGCCAAGCTTGGTCACGCCCGCAGTGGGACGTGTGCCAACAGTGCGTGTGCTTGCAGTGCGACGAACGCCCGCTTGCTTTGACTGTGCTTGGCTCTGACCTTGATCTTCATCGTCGGACTCTTCTTCTTGAGCGAAGAGGCTACGGAGGATTTCATCCTCGCCCGCGAGCACAACCTGATCCGTGTCCATGCCGTTTGGCGCGATCTCGATATCCTCCTCAAGGATCGGGTCGAGGCCGTCATTCGCCAACATCTGGTCAAGATCCTGTTGCTGACCACCCGGTGGCAGCTGTTGCTGCGCGATTGCAGGGCCGCCTTGCAGACCCGCAACCGGATCCCCTTGGTCCATTGGCTCCTGCTGATCAATCGCTTGCTGCAGGAGTTGTTGCATCTGCGCCATCAACTGTTGCTGCTGACCCATCGCCATGCGAATCTTGCGAATCGTGCGGTTGGATTTCGAGGACGCTTGCTTCGTTTCGCCGTCTGACTTCGAGTCGTCGATCTTCTTTTGGATGAAGTCGGGGATCTCATCGTCATCGTCATCATCATCGGCCGCTTGCTTCTGCTGCCCGCCGCCTTCATCCTCATCGTCTTTGTCTTCAGACTTAGCCTTCATCTTCTCGATGTTTTCTTTAAATTGAGGCGGGACCTGACCGGCTTGCTTGCTCTGGCCCTCATCCTCATCATCGTCATCATCGTCGCTATCTTCAGACTTAGCCTTCATCTTCTCGATGTTTTCTTTGAATTGGGGTGGGACTTGGCCGGCTTGCTTACTCTGGCCCTCATCCTCGTCATCCTCTTCAAACTGACTAGACTGTCCTTGCTCTTGCGCCAGGCGCTTGTGCGTATTGATCAGCTCTGCGTCAGGCATGTACATGAGCGCTACAGCTTGATCCTCGATGGCGTCGGCGCTTGCAGTGCGACGGCCGGAGCCCATCATTAGCTTGGCGACGGCGACACACAGCTCAGCTTTCTTCAAGCGAACGCGATCAGAAGCCGTCTTCTCTGAGTGATTGAACGTGTCGGATCGCATCTCGGGCATGCCCAACTCGTTACGCTTGGTTGCGCCGTTGCTATATTCAACTTCCCACGTATTGGGAGTATGAACGTCCTCAGCGAAATCAGAAGAGTCGCCGATCACATACTCGTCCATCGCGGGCTGAGGGTGGTCTTGATTCATCGTATAGATGTCGCCCGCGACTTCAGCAGCCTTTTTGGCGATCTCATGCCGATTCCAGGTTGAACGCTCACGCATGGCAGGGATTCCTCTTTCCTAGTAGGCTTACAGTTATATAAAAGAAACGTTTACGACCGACCTAGAGCGTAGAGTCTGCCCTTTTCCAAAAGCTGACTCGCCTCAGAGCCGGTCATCACCCGGCCAAGTACTTGACGGCAGGCCGCCAAGTAGGTCTCTTCATCTTCATACGGGGCTGTGCCGCCCACACTAAGCACAGTCCTATAAACTCTTGTTTCACCAGCCATCGACGATTGCTTCGTCATTTTGTCGACTACACGAGACACCGCTAGGATCTCTCGACCAGTCAGACCGGCTTTCTTCACTCGACTCCAGCCACCGTTCTTGTGATGGATGAGACCGAGCAGAACCTGTCTGGCATGTGCTTTTCCAACAAAGGAAACCACAACTTTGGCGATCTTGCGCCACTTCGGACTCAACAGCGCAGAGCGGATCAGAGTCTCGTTCTGCTTGTTGTTGTCGACGTTATCCTCTTGAGGCTTGCCCTTCTCAATCTCGCTCTTGACCTGCTCAATCGCCTGGTCACGCAGCTTGGTAGATAGATCCTTGACCGCCTTTTCGATCGGATCTTCTTCCTCTGCTGGGGCTGCGGGAGCCGCTGGCGCACCGGGCGCCGCTGGTGCTGCAGGAGCTTGACCTTCCGCGGGAGCTTCAGCCTCGGGAGCTTCACCTTCTGCCGGCGCTTCCTCTGCGGGAGCCTGTCCTTGCCCTTGGCCGAACATCGCTCTCGCTGCCTTGGCCACGCCCCCCTTATGTGGAGCCGGAGTCGGCTTCGTAAAGGCCATGTGAAGCTTGGATTCCACGGCCGCGACTTCATCCGCCGAGAGAACTGAACGCAGGACCGCGCCCTTGAATGCAGGATTCGCTACCCAGCTGGCCTCGATGAATCGCACGGATGTCGGATCCGTGTAGTGCCCGCATAGCTCAGCGATCTTTCGTTGCGTATCGAACTCATCTACGAACTGCTGGCCTTTGAAGTACCGAATGCAAGTGCACAGCTGAGTCTCGTCTTTCGCCACGTTCCCGCACTTCGAGCACGTGGTTGAAGAGGTTGAGCAGTTATGTACCGCTACCCCCTCTACAATATAGGAATGATCCTCCTCCACAGTCATGTCGTGAACAGGACCGATGTACCTAAGGTCCTCGACCGAGCAAACTTGAAAGAAAACGTTCTCATCGGTCTGACGCCACTGAGGACATTCCAAGGTCCGTCCAACCTTGGAACTGACTGCTCGCAAAGGCTCCGCCCCTCGCGCGTTCGTGTTTAATGTGAAGCTCGCCAACCGACCATCGGCAGCACCGCGAAGGGCGTATCCTCCGTTGACAGCAATGCGAGCCTCAGAAGAGCGCCCTTCATACTTCACATACATTCGTGCGAAGATGCCGCAGCGCATCATTAACTGATGCAACTGGCACGCAAGTGGATATGAAGTCGTTGTGCCGCTTGAACCGTTTTGGTCGCTGCGAATCGTGCCATCGCCGTTCAGCCACGCGCCGATCAAATGACGCTGGACGGCACATGGCCACGCCATCACCTCGGCTGACAGCCGCTTCTTATCAGAGTACTCGCCTCCATGACGCAAGAACCACTGAACCAACTTCTCGCCCGTCACATGAACAACGCAGGTATCGCGCTCCGGCCGCTCTTGAATCCACGGCTCACCTGCAGCAGGAAACTCCTCTCTCAGTAGACGCACTACTTCTGCCACGTAGGTTTCGCGTTCCGACAGCGCAAAATTAAACTGGACCTCGCTGTGCCGGCCCCCATACTTCAAGAACGACCCCTCTGCGATGAAGTAACCAAGCAGTCGCGCCTTCCCAGATGTCGCATCGAGATGACTGACCTGTGCGTCACCTACCTTGGGAAAGCAAACCAGATCTCCTGGACACAGTTGGTCCGCGCGAACTTCAACTAGGTCAAGCTGGGTCGCGCGAATAGCCGCTAGCCTTTGCTTCCGCTCAGCGCGTTCCTCTGGACTATAGCGTTTTGCCGGATTGTAAATTCGAAGCTGGTGACCGCGTTTGAACCTCTTGGTGCGACGACGAGTCGGCTCCTCGCCTTGCTTTGAGGTCAGAAGCTCTCCGCAACCACACGAACACAGCTCTTGTTGCCTCAGAACAAAGAAAGGGTGGTTGTCGGTCGCTACTATTGCGGACGGCACACCGGTAACCTCTACCCGCTTCATCGAAAAGCTTCCGACCTTGATCTGGCGCGCGGTCACTTCTCGATGACGACCGCGATGAGTCAGAACGCGATCTCCAACCACTACGTCCTCAATAGCCTTCCGAGTACCATCAAACATGGTGACCTGAGTACCAGCGACAAAGCACCCCATAGACAGCGTCCCTAGCTGACCCGACTTGATCGAGCGGATGAGCGCCGCATGCTTCAGGTCATTGGCGATCAAGATGTCTACGTACAGCGAATCGCCGATGTCCCGAGCCGCAGCGTCTATGATGCGCCCCTGAGATAGCTCCGGGATCTGCACGTGCTCGATATACGACTGAGCCCCGACAAACGTCTTGAAGCTTGCCATGAGCAACTTACGCTCAAAGCAGTCGTTGTTGTTATTGATAAACCGCTGCGTCTGCGCCGTGACGTAATAGTCTTGGAAGGGTCGATCAATCTCGAATCCCTCCACGTAGTGCTTGCCGGTAGGAGCCGACGCAATATCCACGTCGACCGAAGCTACGATCGTCGCGTGACTCAGCATGTACTTGCTGGGGTCATACGTGTCGAGGATCACCCGCGCCGTGCGCATCTGAAACTCAGGATCTGGGAGGATAGCCTTGCGACGCAGAGCATCCCATTCCGCGAACTTGATTCCCGGCTTCTGAACCGTTGCTTTGGCGAACTTGAGAAAACTCATTGAACCTTCACTACCAACCCATCGGTTCGCCAAGCGGACCGAGAATCGAGTCAGACTTGAGCAGGAAGAGATCTTTGGGACACGCAAACAAACGAACGCGTGCCCCCTTGTCCATCTTGTAAGTAGTGCGGCGCATCGCGGTCGCGCACTTCGGGCACTTGGGCTTGCCCTGTTGCACCTCATCTGCGGTCAAACGATACTGACGGTTTTGCGCGACCCAATACGCCGCGGACTTGATGACGTGCTGCTTGATCCGAAGATCTCGCATCCGCTCCCCTACCCGGTAGAACTTCGCTATCTCAGCACGGAGACTCTCATCATCCACGTTCTGAGAGGCGAAGCGGTGCCAAGCCTCATCGTAAGCGGCTATCTCTGACGCCCCACTGGACCAGCTCTTCGCTATCAGCTTATAGAAGCCAGCTGGTAGCTTCGAGCCTGCCCACCAATCCGAAGATGCCCACTTCGCTCTCGCCCGTTGGATCTCGTAAGTCGAGTAGCTCTGGTCAAACTCCGGAGCAAACACCGGCACCATCGAATCGTCGACTCTGACGATCTCATCTGGATAGAGACGCTCGTTGGCATGAGGGAACTGAACATCCAACATGCCAATGCCACGATGCACAGCTGTCACGCGGCCTACGAATGGAGACAGCGCCCATGAAGCGGGCGAGAATCTCTGCACCGTATCGCCTTGTTTGAACTCAGCAGTTAGTTTCCAAAGGTCAAGCATGTGCCGCCCTCAACGCCAGATAGTCTCGAGCCAATTTCCGCAGTCGAGAGTGTTGTTGGCTTTCGACACGACCTAAAACAACGTTGCAGCGTTGAGCTAGCCAAAGGTCATTGAATTCTATCTTGTAGAGAAGTCTAACCCTGGTAGCCGCATCGCATGCTTTGCATACGGTGCGAAGACCACTCCGCGCAGATGAGTCACGATAGAAGTCCATAGCGGTCTTTGTATCTAGGCATCGCCCGCATGTAGCGATCTGATGTTCGGTCGCCAGCATCATTCAGCCCTTACGGAGCGAGCTTTCTACCTGAGAGAGTCTTACCGTTTCGCACCGCGCTGCTCTGATCATCGCGATATTGCTTCATGTATGGCTCATCCGCCTCGGTCTGATGCGGGCTCATTGGATTCTTGAAGGTGTCGATGTACTTCTCGTCCGAATCCTTTTGGATGACCTGAGCAAGCTTCGCCTGGCCGATCTCCTGCGCTTGACGATTCAGAAGAGACTTCTCTCCGTAGGTAGACATCTCCAGGTCATCAGCGATCTTATCAATCGCATTTACGAGGTTCTTAGCTGCCGTGAAATCCATTCCCCACTGCTTGTGGTTGGACTGAACAACGGAAGCGATACGGTCCAAGCCGGCCAACAGTCGGTCAGCGCGGGCGGTTTCGAGTTCAACTTTTTTTGACATCGGGTTCCTCGCAGTTTTTGACCTAACCGTCAGTAAGGTCTCGTCCTCGGACACGCCTGCAAGGCGTGCCAAAAGTTTGTTGTAGACAGCAGGGTGGACGGCCTGCTCATAGTTCTCGGCACGGAGCGCGAGATCCAATGCGGCTCGTAGCTGTGTGTCCCGCACAACTCCCTCGATGTTTTCAGACAGCACGGGCTGCTTCAGCCAAGTCTTTGCGGCCTTCAATATCTTGGAAAGCTCTGGTTCCCCCAAATCGCGAGCATGAGGCTGCTCCCAGCCCTGATAGGCTTCCGGCCCCTCTTTGCCCCTCGGATAGGGATCAACTCCCCAATAGACAGCTGTACGATCCATCGCACAAGTATCAGAATAAAAGGAACCTCGAGCCGCAACGCGTTGAATCAGACCGGAGTCAGAGGCAAACTTGTTTCGGAATTGCTGCCAGAGTTTCTGAGAGTCCTCCCCCAACTCCTCCGGTGTCTTGGTGAGCTTGTCGTAATTGACGGGCTTGGGTGGCGGGATTGGCCGCTCAATCGATGCTTCAACCAATCGGTCATCAACATTTGGAGGCGGATCCCCATCCGGGTCACCTCCGTTCTTGAGCTTCTCTGAATACGCAGAGAAGTCCCTCTCATAATGAGTCTCTACTTCGGCGCGTTTCTTCGCGTACTCCGCCTCAGCCTTTTTATGTTTCTTCAGCTGCTTTTCGTAATGCTTGTTGTCATCCACATCGAGCAGACTCTGAACCTCGAGCGCCTTGTCCCGATCCAATCGGGCGAGATGCTTCATGACTCGATTGCGAAAGGTCGAAGACGCATCGTTCGGCGTGCTATCCGGGTAGCGCTCCGCCCGCTCTCGAAGAAACTTGGCGGCTCGTGAGAGCTTGGCGGCTATCGCTTTGGGCGCGTGCCTCTCTGAAATAGCCTCGTCAGACTGAGGGTCTAGGAACTGGAGGCGGGCTTCCTGATAATCTCTCGCTTGGCAATACCCAACTATGAGCTTTCGCACCGCTGGATCATTCGACGCCTTCATCAACCGCTTGACCGCTCCGTCAGACAGAGGCTCAGGCTTCTTCTCGGAACGCGGCTTGCCCAGATTCTCTGTGAAGATCTGTGTTGCCAGTGCCTCAGCTCGCTTGCCACGCTCTGAGGGAGACTGCTGCGCGCCCGATAGGATGAACTCGGAGAGCTTGCCGGCCAAATCAGGCGGCGTGCCCTTGCGTTCGTATTCCTTAGAGACCGCGGCTTTCACGCCGAGGCTCATTGCCACAGTCTGCACTTGATGCTTCCGGATCGCCTTGGCTCGCTCAACTTCTGAGAGGTCGTCAAGGTTCTCTTTTGGAGGGCGAACCTTGCTTGGATCTGTCGCGTAGAAGTTCGCAGCCTTGCTCATTAGGTCGCCAAGATCTTTGCTAGGCAGCGATCTCGCGACGTGGAAGTCTCTGATCAGCTCGCTTATCTCGTCGGGATGGTAAGGTGGCGATGCCGAGAGGATGTCCGCTGCGACGTCCACCGGAAAAGTGCTGGCGACTAGATGGGTCGCACGCTCGCGTTCAGAGCTTGAAACCGCACGTTCTGGCTGACCGCTCTGATATGTGGCCTTACTCAGCTCCGGCTTAGATGAGCTGCTCGTTGGACTCTTCTCAGGGAGCCTCATCACTCGCTCGAAATCACCGAGTGTCTCAATACCCTTTGGCAGCTTGGAGCCATTCAAGATCGGTTCAAGATGCTCGGTGGCCGAATACTCCGGGTGCTCCTTGATGGCCTTCTTGAGCTTCTCTCTGATGTCTGAATCCTTGAGTGCATCAGAGAACCCACGATTCAGCTTCAGTAGCTTCTGCATCTCATCGCGACGCACGCGATCTTCTTTGTCCTCGACCGGCTTTTGAAGCTTCTCTGGCTTGTCTCCAGGAACCGGTTTCTTCTCTGCAGGGTCCTTGCCGGGCAACGCCATAACGCGCTCAAGATCCTTCAGCGTCTTGATGCCTTCAGGAAACTTGACGCCTTGGAGACCCTTGAAGTAGTCGGCGACAGCGAAATCAGGGTGCGCTTTGATGTCTTGCTTGAGCTGAGCCTTCGTTTCTTTATGGCTCAGAGCTTGATCTAGCTCAGGGCTACTCTTGATCAGACTCCGCATCTCATTGCGGAGTGCCCGATCCTTTGGATCCTCAGCCGGTGGGGGTTTGAAACCCACGGGAGCGGCCGGATCTGGCTTCTGCGGAACACCAGGTCCCTGAGGCTGCACGGCGGGCGGAGCGCTTTGGGCTGGCCCCTTTTTCGCTGCTGGCAGATTCAGGATCCTAGAAAGATCCCCGAGCGTCTTCACACCCTCTGGCAGCTCCTTGCCCTGCATCAGAGACTTGAGAGGAACACTCGGAAGGTCTCTCGCTAGTTCGGCCTCGTCAGACGACGGGTCTTTGAGAGCATTGAACAGCTGCCCGACCGCGGCATCCTCGATCCCCATCAGGCGCAACTGTTTCTGCAAGGCGCGGTCGGCCTTATCTCCAGCGCCCGCTTCCTCTACGGGCTCAGGCGCAGCAGCTGGAGCAGCCTTTTCCTGTGGTTGCTCTGGCTGTGGCTGCGCTGGCTGTTCTGGCTGCGGTTGACCTGGCTGTGGCTGTGCCTCGGGTTGCTTCTGTTTCGGCTTCTTCTTGCCTGGCTGCTTCTTAATCTCAGCTGGAGGATGATTGAGCGGAAGCTCCAAAACACGGATCAGATCCCCGACTGTCTTGATTGACTCAGGAACTTTTCGCCCACGAAGAAATACTGCTACGGGGTATTTGGGGTTTTCTCTCGCAATCGTGCCGGAGTCAGACCCAGGCTTTCGAAAATCATTCAGGATGATTTTGAGCGTCGGATCTTGAGCCTCCATCGCCGACAACTGCTCAAGCGAAGCTCGATCTGTCTCTAACTGGTCCCCACCCTCTCCCGTCGTAGGCTTCTCTGGTCCGGACTTATCTGCGGGTTTTGGCTTAGCTTGGGGCTCTGGTTCAGGCTTTGGTGCAGGCTTCCCCTCTTTCGGCGGCTCTGGGGGATTAGCGGGCGCCTCTGGCTTACCTTCTGGCGGCGCGGCCTCTTCATCCCCTGGCTTCACTATCTCGTAAGCACCAGGGTCCGCTTCGAGCGTCTCCTTTTTGATCATGAAGACCTTGCCGTTCGCTTTCGAACGGACCTTGACTTCCTGACCAGCTCCTGGCGCTGGTTTCGCGCCGCCTGGTTTCTTCTTCGGCTGAGTGAGTATCTTGCGAGCGCCGCCCGGTTTGACCGGTTTGATTGCGGTCAACGGCTTCTTGGGAGGAGGACCCGCCGCCCAGCGAGCCAGTACACGCGCAGCCACAGACCCGCCGATGTCCTTGAAGTTCTTTGACAGATCCTTGTCTGGCTTCGAATCAGGGTCCTTGTCCGGCTCGACAGTCTCTCTGCGCAGATCTCGGCGAGGCGGCTTGAGCTTGGGGCTCGGGCGTACGAGCCGCTCGACTTGCTCATCCTCTCGCTGTCCGGGCGTCTTTGTGGCTTTACGATCCATCCGTTAGGATCGGATCAATCGAAAGACTACTCACGCGACTCTAGAAGCGCCCATCCTCAGGGGGCGCTTCTTGTTCTACCTTTTTGAGGCCGAGAGTCTGAATGAGTCTATCTGTCACATCAGTCTTGGTGACCAGCTCTTGAGCCACAGCGCCGTATAGGCCCCGCATCAACTCATTGAAGAGAGCGTCATTGACCGTAAACAGATCCTTTTCGAGCTTCACGCGTGTGTCATCTGCGTCGATATTGAACATCTCGAGAATGAGACTAATGTCGATCGAGCCCTTGTTGTACAGATTAAAGAGCGCGTCATACGTGTCTTGAGAATCGCGCAAAGGCAACCTTGTGAACGACAACCGCGGGTAGATGACAACCTCCCCGCCCCACTGGTTCTTCTCTACGAAGCCCTTCCGACGCGCAACGGGTTTGAAGAGATGGTTCTCCACATACTCCTGAAGCATCTCGCGCAAGAACAGATACCGAGTGTTGATGACCTCTAACTTCAGACGGTCACCCGAATACAGCTGCTCACCGGAAAGCAAGCTCTCCGTGACACCGAGCCCCGCGTAGAGCTGTTTGTCTGTAATCTCGTATTCGCTCGACAGATCCAAGAGACGGTCCTTGGAACCCATCTCTTCCCAGTGCACTTCGTAGTTGGCAACGATCGAGTAGTCGGGGTCCACGAGCGAGAGATCTACTTGCTCACGCAAGTCCATCACATCCAGCTCTGAGATCTTATCGCCCCAGACGACACGCTTGGGGGTCATCGCGCGAGAGGCGATCTGAGTTTGAGCTTGGCGCAGTTTTTCTCTGTAAATTAGCGTCCGCAGCACGCGATCCAGTATGCTCTGTCCAAGATCCTCACCAGCGCCACGCCTGCCAGCCAGATAGTAGACGAACGAGCCCTCATCCGCGTTGGTGCCTAGAGGGATGAGCTTGCCTTGCTCCATGTGAGCGCGAACCTCTTCGGGTATCTCGCCCACCATCTCTTGCGCGAACTCGTCGCCAGCCTTGGCTTGCTCAATCAAACCACGATCTCGCTCTGCCGGAATCAGCTCGACCTTCATCTTGTCAGTAAAGCTGTACGTGGTGACCTTGACCTGATCTATCGGCAGAATGATCAGGTTGCTCCAGCCCTGGTAGTTCTTCTGATAAAACGCCAGCTCTTGCTCTTCGCGATCGCTACGCTCAGTCTGAGCAATATCCGGCTCTTCGACGGCCTCGCCTTCATCAGTGATCTTTGATTTCGTGCCTACCGTTTTGGACTCAAAACCAACCTCATCCGGCACCTCAACTGTAGAGTCCTCTGCGAAGATGAAGCAGTTATGAGTACTCACGAAATTGGCGCGAAAGGTGCTGTCGTCCGCGATCTGAAAGTTAACAACATCACTCACTCCCGCGAAGGCGACGTTGCGGACCAAAAGACCGACATCTGAGCCGATTTTTCGGTAGCTGGAATGCGATCCCGCCCACTTCGCATCATCTCGCAGATTAGTGCTCTTGATAGCATACTTTGCGATCAACTGAGCGTCTTCTCGGTTGCCAATCCAAAGACAATGTTGAGTCTTATCACTGAATACACGCTTGTCGTCGATCCACGACTCCCGCTCGCCACTGCTGGCTCGCATACTAGGCACAGCACCAACACGCAAAAACATGTCGCGAATCGAATGGATTAGCCGCTCGGAGACTAAACTAATGCTGACGCCCGCGTATCCAACATCAGGAGCACTACAGCACCCGTCCGAATCGATCAGACCCGCTAAAACATGCAGCTGCTTGTCATGCGGAAGATGCAGCACCCAAGTGGGAATGCGCTTCGGATCCGGCCCTAAAGAGGTGCACCCGAAGTTTGCAGCCCACCACTCTACGAAGACCGGGTTGCCCTTCAACTCATAAGTGAGCATATCGCGCTCACCGGTATCGATTCGCAGAGCTGCGGCACCGAATAGGGAACACAAGATATCACGTATTCGCGCTTGCTGAGCTTCAGAACCCTTCCCAAAGCACAAGCGCCACTGTCCGCGACCCCACGAGCCCGGACGAGAAGAATCTCTCGTAAGGGTCCCGTCCCCGAGCCAGTACCCGATTAGGTAGAGTAGGCGCGGATCAACGATAAGTTTCGATGGCCCATCGAATTCGAAGTCTCGTTCAATACCATACTGAGCGCCCAACGTATCTGCGCCTGCAGTTACAGGGTTCCAGAGCGTATGATCGCCATGCTTAGACCCGCCCGGCACCCTGGTTCGATACTGCGGCAGCTGTCTGTCCAGCGTGAGAATGACGTTGTTCAACGTCGAGATTCGAACATTAAACTCGGTGGAAAGTGACGCGCGAGACCTCCGGGTTGGTTCCTTTAAACTCCCAAGCCAAGACAAAAGCCCAGCTCGCGCACGTTGCGCATCTGCCGAACGCTCGCGCAACTGAGTCCGGTGAAGAACGTACCCTGTCTGGGTGAGCGTCACGCAGTCTTGCGGAGCCCCAACGAGAAGATTCACTTCCGTTACGTCTAGTATCTCGGTAGGAAATGAGGCTCGAACCCAATCACCAGATCTGACCTCAGCGGCGGGCACGAAATTGAACTTGTCACCGCGAAGGACCTCAATGGGATGCTCTCCCGTCAGCTTAATCGGTGCAGGAAGTCTCGCAATGCTCAATTGCAGAATCTGCTTACTCGGGTGACGGTAGACCCTCTCAACAGCCCGCCAGCGACCCAAGTGCGTGAGGACTCGATCTCCGATCTCAAGAGAATCTGCGCGCCGCTCCCCTTCCGGTGTCGAGATCACAGTGTCTGGGGTGACGCACGATCCGTCGAGCCAGTAGTGATGCACCATCGTGACAAGGCGTTGAAATAGCTTGATCCGCTCACACATCTCTGTGAAGAACCACAAGATGTAGTTGCCGTAATCGTGCGCGTTCTTAAATCCCTCTGGGAACGTCGCCGGCTTCGGCGTAGCAAGCCGAACCTTCGACAGAGGTAGCTCGGTGTGCAGATCGATCGATTGACCGACGATGGGGTCGGTGTTGTAGAAGTGTCGATACAGCTCTCGCTTCTCCCGCAGCGACTGAGGCAGCTCGAGAAAGTCAGTCGATAGCTGCGGCGAGAAGAAATTTGAGGCCGTTGCCATCGCCGTATTCATGGGCATGTCGGCGTTGGCCAACTTGCTCAGGCGACGAGCTTCCTTTTCCTTGTTCGTAAGCCCGTTGACTCCGTTCTTGGCGACATAAGGGCGGGTTCCTACCTTTGGGGTCTCAGGAATCGCCACGCCACTTCGTACGTTCGTAAAATTCTTTGGCATCACTCAGCCTCAGTTGCGGGCGGGTGGGCTGAGTCGCTGTACATTTCGAGCAGAGACTCCACCGGAGTGGAGGCCACCGGAGCCTTCCTGATAGCTGGTTTAACAACAGATTCTGTCGCGGCGGTCACAGGCACCAGCTGCCGCAAGACTCTGTTTCCCGCTGAAGCTCTCTTCACTCCCTGCGCTGCCATGCTCGCAAAGCGAGTCCATGCGCTGGCATACCGCAGGTACACGGCCGTGTTATCATCGACCGGCGCGCGACGCACCCGCTGATAAAGCCCATCGGACAAGCGCTGAATACGGGCAAGCCTATCTTGCAGCTCGCCGCACAGAGAGCCTATCTCCTCGACGATTTTAGCCTGCTGCATCCGGTCTAGCTTGCTCATAGAAGGGTCTGGATACCTAAGAAGTACTGATTGACTGCAGAGGGGGTCGCCATCACCACCCCACAAGAGAATGCCGGGGCGAACGGCAAGACGGACCCTTGCGAGGATTCATCTTCTTTGGTCCACAGTCCCCGTCTTGAGAAATACAGAGGGTCTCTTGCGGCATACACCAGAGGCTCTAAACTTCCGCTCACGCGAGATGCGTACGTGTATCGTTCGTAGCTCGATGTGGATATAATCGCAGTACCAGACATCATGACTGCGGATTGAGGGTGAGCGAGCTGGCGTCGGGTGTCGCTCTTGTACTGGTCGGCAGACTCATCGCTGCCATAGAGCATGAAGCCGCCGAACAGCCCATTCGAGTATCCAACGACCGGCTCCGCGTGAGATGAGTCTACCCAGGTCACACCAGTCCCGCCTGCCCAACCGCCCTCTATCATCTCCGCGTTGACGGTCACGACGTGGGAATCTCCCTTCCCGAACAGCACGAGATCGCGCCCGCGGATAACGTCCAGCCCTTTGAACTGGATTTGAAAGGATCCTATTGGGGGCGGGAATGCCATCTCAAAGAGCTGTCTGGAGCATGAGGTGAAAGTTGTTCTGGCTGGAGGGCGCTTGAATGATCATCCCCAGCTCGACCGTGTTTGAGCCTCTAGGATCTGCTGAGATGGCCCACTCATCTTGCGGTGTCCACAGCCCACGGAGGCTGAATCTGAGTCGCTGCCCGACCACGAACACGTTCTCGACAAGAGGGGGGGCGAGCCGAGATTCCAGCGTGTAAGCCTCAAAGGCCACTGTCGAAATGATCCAAGTTCCAAAGCAAGCTTGAGCAAATTTGTAAGTCTGTTGGTTCGCACGGTAGGCCACATACTGATCAGATTCCTCATTCGAGCCCCACAGAAGAAACCCGCCTGGGGCTCCGTCCGAATAGGTGACCAAGAAGGTGTCGGAGTCTGAGGATACCCAAGACACGCCCGTGCCGCCGATCCAGCCCGCCGCTGCCATGGTGTCGTCCACCATCACCGGCAAAGAGGCGTCCACGACCAGCGCGACACAATCTCTGGTTTGTGCGATCTTCATCAGATTATGACCTGCACCCCTAAGTGCCAGTTTCGTTCTGCCGTGGGCCGTTGGGTGACAACTCCATAGATATTGCCGTTACTACCTCTAGCATCAGAAGATGCCGACCACTCATCTTCTGTCGTGAACAGACCACGTAGGCTAAATAACAACCGGTCACTAGCTGAGTAGCGAATCGGCACAAGCGGTCCGCCATGAGCGCGCGACGCATAGGTGTACCTCTCATAGTTAGCGGTAGACATGATCCACCCTCCCGCAGCGAGCACCACGTAATGGTAGGAGGGCTGATTTTTAGTCGTTGCCGTAAAGGCATCGGACGATTCATCCGACCCCCACAGAGCGAATCCCGCAGCGAGCCCATCAGACTTGGTCACCACCAGCCGGTCATCAGTCGAAGCCGTCCAGTTGAAAGCTTGGCCACCGACCCATCCCTCCGCGGCGGCTTGAGCGGTGACGTCCACCGTGAACGTGGCGTCCTTGAAAAAGACGATCACATCCCGTGTTCTCATGATCTCGGGCATTCAGATCACCCTCTGCATCTGGAGCATCCGCTTGGGCATCTGACCCCAAGCCCCCACGATCGTCTGCAGTAGCTTCAAGGTCCCGATGTCCCCTTGGATAAGCTGGTCCCACGAGCCGCCGCAATCACGAAAGACTACGCGGATTGCAGCGTAGTCTTCCCAGCTTGGATCGATCTTGTCCGACACCATATGCTGGACTAGCTGGCGAATGACTTTGTTCGCCAAGATTTTTGGCTGCGCTTCCGGCTCCATCGTTTACTAGTCACTTTTCCAAAGAGGATTCTCAGCGCACGCCCCTTGGTGTCCGCGGCCTGACCGCTCGATAGCGAGCTGTCGGATCCCGGTCTCCAAACAGCCCATGGGTCCGAGCGCGCATCATTTGGTACCGGCGAGCTGTCATCATGCTGTCGCCATCGGCGTTCCGCATCCCAGGCAGAGATCCAAAGACGGTCTTCTGGTTGCGCATCCGCTCAGACGTCAACCAGACAGCACGAGCGAACGCATCACTCATATCATCGTGGTAGCCGCCGCTCTGAGGCGCTTGCACCTCGATGATGTTCTTGGTCTTGATCCGAGCTTCAAGCGTCAGAAGCTCCTGAATGAACGGAGAGTGCTTGTTGCCAGATACCTCTCCCATGTTGTATTTCGGAAAGTCATAAAGCAACAGAGCCCGGTCAAACATCATCATCTTGGCATTCTGATAGATCCGAGATGTGTAGTCAGGGGAGAAGCGTTCACAGCGAAACTGACTCAGTCCCTTTTTGATGAGCGCCTGCTCAAGCGGAGTCCCCACGAACTGATCGAATATCCCCTCGGTGATATGGAAGCGCTTGCTTAGCTTGTACACCCAGTCACTGATCTCATCGAACTCAAGACGCGGCTGCTCAGAAAGCGTCTTGCAGTAGTCGGTAGAGTAGTTGCTGCCCAGATGAGGGTTTGATTTCTTCCAATCCGTCCCCGCCTGCCACAGCTCGTGGTAGACAAGCACGATCCTACCGCCGACCTCAGTAGTGATGAATATCGCAGTCCCGTCGTTGATGAGTCCAATATCGATCCCCATCTGATGGGGGTATCTTGGGGTGCCGATCATCATCGGCCGGTGACTGTCGTCAATGCAGGCCAACAAATCCTCTTCGCGCTCTATCCACCCACGCACACGGGAACTGAACTGCGCGCCGTGCTCTGTCAGGAACACAGCGGGATCTTCGTGGTACTTCTGCTTGTAGTAGTCGGCTGAGACAGTTGGATTGATCTCCCAAGTCGGAGCTTGAATCGCCAACATGTTCTCGGAACCCGGCCCCGAGGTCATCGCCAAGTGATAGAGATCGTAGAACTTGCCGCTGCGGTTGAGCGGCGACGAAATCGCAATGATGCGAGATTCGACCGGGTACTCTGACCCGTCCGGCTGCTTCATGGTCATGCCGGTCCGGGGATCTTTGGGCGAGTACGTCGCGGTAGACGGCGTGACTGAGTCGTAGATATCTTTGGCGCTCGACTGGCCCGCATCTTGGTAGTGGGCCATCTCGTCCATTATCACGACGGCATTCGAGTGACCACGCAGACCCTTGGCGATACAACTCTTGAAGGTTACACGAAGCGTGGCCTTGCCGTTGAAGCTCACGAACTTGCCGTTCTGGTGGCGAGACGTTGGGCCAAACCGATCAATGTCGTAGGGCGTTCGGAACTTGATCTGCGACTGCGTATTGTTCGCAATGAACGGTTTGAAGTACTCACACTTGGCAAGGTGAGTGGTCACTTCGTTGAACAGGATACCTGCCTGATCCTTGTCGGTAGCAACCGAGATGATCTGGATCAGGTTACCGTTGGGGAAACCGTAGTACTGTTGTGGGTTTCGCAGGTTCAGGAGGCGGTAGATCTCATAGCTAGCGAAGATCGAGCTGAGAGTGGTGTTGTGGTTGGTGAATCCATTAGCGACGAACGACTCACCGTCCGGCACATTGAGGTCATAGACCTCGGCACGCCCTTCGCCGAGGCTCGTCACCTCATCGAAATAGTAGTTGGCACTCGCCAGGTAACGAAAATGGTCTACCGCCGCGCCAGTCACTGCGAGGTCGTCACAAACCTTTAGCACCTGACGTAGCCGCGGGTAGCTCAAATCCTCATTGCACGATGGCTTCAAGACGTTGCCCAGCGCGGCGCGTACCTGCATTCTGTGGAATCCACCGCCGAGGCTTACAGTTGCTACGCGCCCTCCACCAGCGTAATGACAACCACGGCTTTCCACTGACTCGTTGAGCTGTCTCGCCCACATCTGTTGATAAGGAATCGACTCTGTGCCGCTCTTGTTTCCCAGTGCACCCTTGTCGATATGGGCTTGCAAAAGGGCTTTTTTTCGGTCGGAAAGGAAGCCAATCTCTCGGTGGAAGATCTTGATCGACTCGGCGCCGATCAGGTAGAGATGATAGTAGTCGCGGTCGTACTTCTTGTTCCGGCGCGTCTTGACTCGCGATACAATCCCATAGTTCAACAAGATGCATTGGACTTCCTCGGCAAGCTGTTTGCTCGCGGAGCAGAATGATACCTTTCGTCCGCTTTCCACGCCGCCATCAGTTTCAAACAAGCCGCGTAAGAACGCAGAAACAACCGGCTTGGGCGAGCGAAGAATAGCGGTTGGGATGGATTTGGTAGCCGACTTAGCATCTGTTCGAAATCCCAGCTGATGCAGCAGCTGGCGCAGTGCTTTCGAATGGACTTGAACGCGAGTAGCTCTAGCAACATCACGGCGAACCTTAGGGGCTTCCCCCAATGTTCTACAGATCAACTCAACCAGCTTTTCTAACCATTCCGGGTACGGGCCGACAGTAATCTCTAGACCACCCAAGTTCGGCCAGGTCCCATCGCCAACTAGCACCCCCAATAGACAGCCAAGGTCTTCGTTTACTGTATCAGGAAACGAAATGAATCTTCTTCTGACCGAACTACACTCAGGAGTGATCTGCTCTCTGGAAGCCCAAAGATCGGCGCCTCGATGAACACAAATACGATCCCCAAGCTGCAGGGAATCCATGCGCCGCCATTGAATTGTCCCGTCCGACCCGAGAACCTTGATACGATGGTTCTTTGTACCCTCTAGCCGAAGTCCAAGGCGCGTAACCAGCTGAACAGTGTCCTGCTGCCCACCAACATAGAAATAGGCAGCTCTCGCAGATCGCCCGGCCTCTTGCGCTACGGTCACATCGTTCAGAATTTGGTATTCCGGGCCGCGTGTATCTCCCAGCTCGGTTATTCTCATCAGACCACGCGAGGTTGGCATGAGTATCACGTCGGATACGCACTTTCCCCCTCTCCGTCCGATCGAAAGAATCAGCTGGCGCCGCTCACGATCCACTTCGGCGATATTGCAACGGCCTTCATTGAAGAGGAACTTCAGATACTCCTGCTCGGTAAAGCGGTACTGAATCTTAGTACCGAGCATGTCCTTGATCTCGATCGTCTTTTCCGTGTTGTCGAGCGGGATGAAGTAGTACAGCTTGACCAGGAAGCGCTGCACTGGGTAGAGCCTCATCGCGAGGCCCCAAGACGACTCGATGTAGTCCAGGATGTTAAAGATCTTCGGCCGGAACGGCTTGACCTCATCGATGACAAATTCAGCTTCCGGGCTATCCCCCGCTGCCTCCATCGCAGCAGCGCGAGCCGAGTCTAACGCCCGTTGCTCGGAATCTAGCTTTGCACGAGAGGCAGCGTCCCGAATGAATCGAGCTACTCCCTCACCTGCTCTTCGCTTCTGTACTGGCACTGCAAACTAAGCTATCGAATAAGGTCCGACGCTCTTTCCTCCCATCCATCCATTGCTGTCGTCAGACGATTGAAAAACAGATCTAGCTGCTCTGCTTGGAGAGTCTCGACTGCTGCGTCTCTCACGATCTCGGTCCACAGTTGAAAGACCCGCTGAATCTTCTCACTGTACAAGTCGAGCGATTCGAACCCGATCTTGTGCATCTCAAGCTCGACATCAGCGATCTTCTTGAGCGCATCGATGCGACCTTTGGAGAACGAGCTGGTGTCTCGCCCTCGACGGGCTGCTAGCTCGCGCTGAAACGCGATATTTGCGATTTCAAAAGCCACCTCCTGCTTGATGGCAGAGAGAAAGGCTAAAGGATCCTTGCCTGATGCATTCTTGACAACCGGATCGTTCGCAATGAACTGCTTACGTGCCTCTGCCTCTTGCTCATAGTACTCAAGGTCTTCTTGAGTCTGACGGCTGCGGCCGAAGCCCTGCGGTCGATTGCCGAGTGCTCTGCCGCCCGATTGACTCTTGGGGGGCACCACTAAGACTTGGATTGACGGCTGACTTCGATGTGGTTTGTTTTCTGGGCTAGAGATCTCTGCTAAAAGATCCTCTGCGTCACTGTCTGATTCTTCGCTCATCTTATTTTCCGACTGGTTTCGTGCCGCCCCCTCCACCGGTCTCGACCAAATACTGGCTGAGGTTCTTGACTGTCCCGTACCCCTTGTCTTTGGGGATCTGTTTACGGATGGCCTTCTCCATGTCCGAGTAATCGTCGCTTACGCCCGGCCAGCCTTGGTTGACTAGGTTGCGAACGTTGATGTTGCACGGCTTGGGCTGGAAAATGTCTTGCGGTCGTAGGTCTTTGCGCGCTGGCTCTGTGGTTTCTGAGCGCCCGTCTTCCGTCGTCACTGAATCCTTGATGGTCGTCTTCAGAATCCCTTTCGGATTGTTGATCGGCTTGACCAAATCCTTGGTGTCTTTGCGCTTACTGGCCGCCGCTTGCTTTTCAAAGCGGGCCACCACGCGCAGAACCATAGGGCTGATGGTCAAAGCTTGATCTTTCCTTGGCCGAACATGATCGTTACGTCTCGCGGCGCCTCTGCTGCCTGCACATCAACGACCATGTCGTTTTGCATGTGGTACTCGTCCATCATCGAAGCCCCGTTGTTTACAAGATCCGCGTACGAGATGGATGTTGATTGCCCGGAAGCCAAAACGGCGCGCTGTTGCGCAAGTTTGTTGGCGTAGGGTGGCTCTGCGACGAGAGGCTTGTTGATCTTAGAGCAGTGCCCGATCTTGGTCTGATGAACACAACTCGTGCACTTGGATCCGTACTTCAGGTACGGAACACCTCGTGAGGAATGTAGCCGGCTAGCCTCATCACAGCCTTTGCCGTAGTCATCGTACACAGCGGGATCCACGTAGTAGACCCCTTGCAAACCTTGCTCTGCAATCACCGTTCGCAGCTCGCCCTTCGACGCGATAATGTCGCGCGGGTCGAAACGAGACTTGAGCGCAGTGACCAAATCACTGCCGTACAAGCCTTCGTTCATGTACCTCGACGCCTGCTTGACGATCTCCTTGCGAGCCACGCCGCTCGGGGCGTACTCGGGAGTGTTGCCATAGAAGCCGGTCATTGCGCCCAGGCGTGACTGTGGCGTCTGAGTCGGTTCAGCCGCTGTGCTACGGACAGCTTCATGGATCGCCTTGAGCGCCCGAGCCGGAGTCTCGCCCCAGCTCGCCGCCGTCTTGTTGCTCCATGCGGGCAAGCGACCAGCGAGCCGGTGCTCGGTCAAGACCGCATCAACGGTTGCCTGAGTGACGACTTCGGAGGCTTTCTTGACGAGAGGCTTGCCGTACAGAAGACATCGCTGCTTGCTGTACACGCACGATCCGCACTTCTCTCCGGCAACGATCGCTCGGACCGATGGATTATGCTTCGCGAGAAAATCTGCTCCCTCATGGCAATCAGCGAAACTTGCCTGCTTCGTGTACACGACCCCGTACAGACCCGATTCCCGCAAAAGTCGGCCCCACACCTCGTGAGTGCGGAGCAGGAGATTCTTGTCAAACGCGAGCTTGAGCGACGCTGTGATCTCCCCGTGCGATAGCCCCTTGACCATCTCCCTGTGGAGAAAGTCCACGACCGGCCTGGCATCGACCACGGATTGATCCTGAGCGCGCTTGTTCCTGACCAGGGAAGATGTCTGGATGAGCTGCTCACGTGCCTGTGCGGGCGTGGGTAGCTTGGGCTTGTGCTGATTGACCCCGTAGCCAGCGTATACCTCTGAGCGCTCCGGACGCGGCGCCAGAAAGGCATTGCGAATGCGCTCCTTGGCGGAGACCGCGGATGCCTGGACAATGCGACCTCGGGCCGCCTGTTGCTGCTCGATCCTTGCCGCCTGTTTGTCAGAATACGGAACTTCCGTAACAAGCTCACGATTGAACTGCGTGTGCTTTGCGTCTTCCGCTGGCTGGCTGCAGCGGCAACTCGCACAGCCGCCGCACGCCGTCTTGGACAGCACGAAGCGCGAGTTGGGCGCATACTTGTTGATGAACGCCGTGGCTTTCTTCTCGTTGACCCCAGCGAAGTCTTCAGCGACCACGTAGTAGCGACCCACCAGCCCGCGTTCCTGCAGTACGGATGCGAGCACTTCCCGATGCTGATTCAGGGTCTCGAGCGGGTAACGCTTGACCAGCTCCTCTCGCACACGCCCAAGATCATCGGATTGCATCATCGCAAGCCGAGCTACCTTTGCGATGGCCTCAGACCGCGATCGAATAATGTCTTCAGGGCGCGCACGAAGCTTTCCGTGCACCTCAGACATGTCTCCCATCGTGTGTGGATCCTTGATCCCGAAATCAGGGACCGGCACAACATTGGGAACGAAGTAGGAAGCGGCAGACTCTCCATCGCGCCCCCATAGCGCCTCCAAGTCTGGCTTGACGTCCAGATTCTGCTTGGGGACGGCGGATTCGGCGCGGTACCTCGCTTCATCCACATCAAGCCAAGATAGGTCGGCTATGGATGCATCTTTCAAGAAGTCACTTAGATCTAGATCAGCCATCACTCAACCTTCCCCTGCTTGACGTAGGGACCATCATCATCGTCTTGGTACAGATCATCGCGACGCATGTTGCGAGTCGTATGATCCCACTTCACATAAGGCTGACTTCGCTCCGTTCGGTATCCAGTGCCCGGATGCGCGTCTATCGAATAGTCGTAAGTCGATTCAGCTTCACCAGGCAGCTCTGAGTCAGCATTAACAGCGTTACTGCCCTTTTCTCCGCGGTAGTAGTCAGAGCGCACAACCCCTGGCTCGCCATCGTTTGGCAACTTCGCCTGAGCGTTGCGATTACTGACCCCCATCTGAGCCTCAATAGCTGGAGTACTATCGCTGGTGTCATCCTTGGTTATACCAGCTGGGTCCGATGGGAGCTTAGAAGAAGGGCTATAGAAGCCTCCGCTGGTTCCATCCCCGCTCGCACCTTGCCCGTGAGCATCATCGCCGTTGCCGTATCCGATCCCGAAATCCCACCCGTCTGTAGGCGTCGTATCGGTATATCGACCAGGTGACAGAGATTCCGCTATCTTTAGCAAGTCATCGTGATCATCCCAGCCATCATCCTCGACTCCGTCTGTACGAATGCTCCAATCGTCATCATCCGTATTATACGAACCGAACGGCCCCGTCTGATCCACGTCTCCACGATCAAGATGCTGCACCCGCGGCCCAGGAAGAGTCTGAACTGGTATGGATGAGCTGGCGTAACGATTGGCAACACGCCAAGCCAATCGATCAATGCCTGAGGCTGTCTTGACTTGAGGTTCTTTACTATCCGCAAGCCCCTCGCCGTCCGGCATTTCTGCTACGGCCTCTTCATCACTCTCATCCTCTTCTTCATCCTCGTCGCCTTCCTCATCATCCTCATCCCCTTCCCCGCCCGGAAGGAACGGAGGTGGTTCCGGCTTCTCGAACCGCTTATCTGAGTCTGGGGTATCGACCTCGTGCTCTTCCATCTCAGCTTGCTCGCCCTGAGATTCTGCCTTATCAATACCGTCCTGAACGAACGCCTCTTCCTCAGGATTCTCAAGCACCCGCTCCGCTTCGCCAACGAGACGCTCTACGCTCTCAACATCCTGACCCTCCAGCTCAGCAAGTTTGGAGCGCCAGTGAGGGCCATGCAGCTCATCATGAACCGTATCAGACACAGAAGAGATGGCCTCGCAGGCATCGTGCAGAGTCTGTCGGATCTCCTTAACGGACATCACATAGCCTCTGCCGCCGAGTAACCCGTCAGGAGAAATGGTCGCAGACTTGAGCTTCGTAAACTGTCGATGCGCGGTCATCGCGTGACCTAGCCCGATGCTAAGCGCCCACAACATTTGAGCGAGCGGCTTCATCGCCGCTGGATCGTAGTCATAGTCGCTCGGTATGTTTCGCCGCATGTTGGGCGAAGCTCCACCACCACCACCGCCGTCGTCGTGGCGAGCAGCTTTGCCCACAACACGGACGTCATCACCTTCCGGAACGCCAGCTCCCTTCATCTGGGCTTTCAGACTGTCTTGCTCAGAGGCTTTGATGTGCCGACGCAGTGTCTCGATGGTTTTCTTGCGAGATTTCACGTTTCAGCCTTTAAGAGGATCGCCGTTGTCGTCAAAGAGACGCTCGATGAAATACTGGCCGTCCGCCTCTTTCTTCAGTGCCCACAACTCTCGTTCGCTCTTGTGCACCAACGTCTCGGCCGAGTTGCGTCGAAAGCCCTCAAGGTCTTTCATCGAGGCAACTTTTCGCCGGCCCGTGTTGTGCGGCTTCAAGATGTTCTTTTCGCGCGCAAACAGCGCATCGAGGCCAGGCGCTCCCGACATTGCGATTCCCGACAAATCATAGTCTTTCATGTCTTGCCTGCCCTTCCCGCTCACGTGATATGGAGCGTCACAACGACGTCCGTAGCTATGTTGGTTGAGTACCCGGATATCCGAAGAGTTTCCGTGTACAGCCCCGGCAAAGCCCCATCCGGGGGACTCACCAAGATAGTGAGCGGCTGCGTAGCCCCGCCTTCGATCGTTCCGTAAACTGGAGATACTCCGACCAACCAAGGGGCGCCGACCAACCGGCGCACCTGGTAACTCAACAGGCTTGCAGTCGGCCCGGTATTGGTCAGCCCCACAATCTGAGAGGGCACGGGAGGGAACCGACCGTTCAAAGGAGCTGTGACTGTGAAAGTCACATTGGTGATTGATGTCACAATTGTGGCCTTTGGCCGAACCGTTACGATGACAGGAATCTCTTGCGGCGTGTTGACTGCCGTAGCCCCCTGCACTTTCAATACCGCAGCATAAGGGCTCGCAGACGCTACAAGCTCGGTGCTGTTGACCGAAACATCGAAACTGCCTGAGGCGTTGGACACCAGCCCACCGATGTTGGCAGGTGTCGCAGCCACGTACGAAACATTCGACGTCACCTGAGCCGAGAGCAACGAACCTAGTATACCGTTGTTCGTAACATGGACTTGGGTCGCGCTAGAAACGCCGCGGCCCTCATCCACCACAAACGTCAAGGCAGACGGCGACAGCAGAATGGAAGGGGCATAGGTGTTCACAACCTGAGAGATTGAATCGGCCATTGCCTGCGCAACCTCCCCAGGAATTGGGATCGAGTCGCGCAGCAGCCCAAAGGGGCTGATCACATCCCGAATATGTGTGGCAACTTGCGACCCACTCACATCGACGCGAGTCGTCCATTTCCACTGGCCGCTGGTGAGCGACACCTGAAACTGGTAATCCTGGTACCTGAGAACGGATGCAATCGGCAAAGGAAAGCCCTCGTTAGGGCATGCCGATAAAAGGATCACGGCAGCTTAGGCGGTCGGAGACGGCCTCACAAACAACGATCCAGCCCGCGGTCACTCCATTGGGGAAGACTCACGGATCTCAGGATGTTGAACCTCTTGGACGATATCGAAGTGAAAATCCGCTCGTACGGGCGGTACTTCTCATCTCTATCAGCCGCGATTTTGAGCTTACCCACAGCCTTGAAGAAGCGATGGCGTACCCGGCCCTGAGTGAGCTGCAGGTTATTGGCGACTTCCGACTGGCACGTGGTCTCCCACATCCCGACCAAGATATCGACGTCAATCTGTTCGAACAGGTCTTTCAGGTCAGTCCGAATCTCATCCTCTGTGACCGAGGGAATCGAAAGCAGGAACTTCAAGCGTTGGATGCCGCGATCCAATCGGTAACTTATAGCTGCTTGTGTGACATCGAAAATTTCGGCGATGTCTGCCTGCCGCTTCTTACACACATAGTACAGGTAGATAAGATCAGCTTCGCGCTCCGGGATCAAATCCAGCAGCGGCGCGACTCGCGCCTCGTAGTCTCCGCTGGTGAACAACGCGATCATGTCATCCGCTTCTTCGGGGGGATCCTCATCTAGTAGTGTGTTAGGGGCGGCAAAACGGTTCGCCAGTTCGGCGGGGTCTACTGGAATGACATAACCATTCGACACTTGATGCAACTCCTCGGGTAAGGTTCATAGACCAACATCTGCTATGGCCTCGGTGCTCGTTGGCATACCGAAGAAAGCAGAGAGAACTCCATCTGGACGAATACCCAGAGCCTTGAGCATCGCCTTCGCGGCTTCCTGCTGAGCGCCCGGCTCAATATAGGTAACCGGCACATCGCGCAGAGTCATCAGCTCTACGTTCAGCATGACTTGCTTTGTACTGGCTCGAAGATTGGCAGCCTGTGCCTTGGTGAGCCCTGCCAGGTTTGATTGAAACAACGCGGAGACATTGCCATACGGCCTGAGAACCTTCGCGGCAGTCTTCAAACCAAACCCAGGCACACCGGGAATGTGATCAGACGTATCGCCACTCAACGCGCGTAGTTGAACCATCGCTGCAGGCGGCACCCCATACTCTGCCTCAACCGTTGCCGGGTCATAGATCTTCTCACGACCGCCGCCCATGGCCGGACACAGCTGGTGAGTGAACTCGCTAACAACCTGAAGCAGATCCCTGTCTGCCGTGATCATCACGTTGGTTCCAGTGCTCAACGGCCCTCGAACCAACGTGGCCATCACGTCATCAGCCTCTTCATCGACATTGAATGCCTGATGTACGCCCAGCATCGGGAGAACCTCTCGAAGCCAACTCCACCCGAATGGAGTCTCTAAACGGGATATCCTGTTGCTCTTGTAGCCTTCAAACATCCGTTTTCGACGTTTGGAGCTACCATCCCAACAGATATAAATAGATCCTTGAGGAAACCGCTTGCGATACGCTGCAAGACTGCGCAAGAAACCGACGACCCCGCCAGTCGGCCGCCCCTGCTTATCGGTGAGAGAGCTAAGTCCGGGAGCCTCAGAGCAGCGAATAAAGAGCTGCGTTCCATCGATGATCAGATTGAGCTTGGGAGGTTTCTGGTCTTCCATACGCACCGGATCCATTTTCAAACGCGAGGCAAAAGACACGAGAGTTTGGAGCGTTCGATACCGATCCAGCAACGGATCGATGTCAATCGGTGTATAAATAGCGTTGACCCAGCGGTAGAGTGCAACCATGCGAGCCATCCATGACTCTAGCTGGTTCAAGGATTCGAGCTTTTCATGCAGCACTCTCAGCCTGGCTCCGGACCAGCGCGTGAGGCTGGAGGCCATCACAATCCAGGAATGGACCTTACGCAGTCGCTCGCGATGAGCTAAATGCGGTGACTTCGATTCAAGTCTAAGAAATGCCCGCGGTAGGGTCACCAGTCGATCGGTTGAGCGGAGATGTATGTACACCACCACTGAGTCCTGCTCTTGGATCTCGTCACGTACGGTAGCCTTGATGTTCTTGTAGGGGCCGGACGTGATCAATACTGAGTCGCCGACCTCAATACCCTGATCAACTTCCACGGTGATCTGAGCACGTAGCGTCGCTATCTGATGCTCCGTCACAGTCGCGAGCCTCTTCTCTCTGCGACTCCCAATAGACTGGTAGAGCGGACTTTGAACGAACTTCGTTTCCTCAAGTCTTGAGTAGTGCCCGTCTGGATGGCGATGCTTGATGAACGCATAGCCATCCACCAGATAACGAAACTCACGTATTGAGTCTCTCTGCACCACGGAGGCTGGAACAAAGACTTCAGCATCACGGATCAGATGCCTAATCGAGGCCACGATCACGTCGGGGTCCTCACCATCGGCCTTGGCAGTTAGCTCAAGCACCACCCATTGAATTTCAGAACTCATTCCTACTAATGAGTCCTACACCCGACGATGTAGCCTTATAGCTACCTTGAAACTATTTCTTGAGATTTTGACGATACTTGTCCGACCAGATCTGAGGTTCCATCAATCCGGTCGTAGCTCTCTGCTTCTGTATAGGAGGCTGAACTTTGTGTGAACGCCCTCTCGGTACTGGCTGATTCGCTACCGTCTCCTCAAGAGGAGACAGCGCACTCGGATCTGAGTGTGGGTCACGACCAGCTGGCACAGATGGAGAAGGCTTCAAGGGTGCCCGCTTCATGGTGGGAGCTGCTGCTGTTACCGTTGGTGCTGGCGCGGAAACTGGCGCGGGTTGCACAGGCGCCGGAGTGAGCGTTGGAACGGGCGCGACGAAAATCACCGGGGGCGCCGCGATAGAGATCTCGACAGGGCTCTTTGCATTCAGAGAGAATGACAGGACGTCCAGCTCAAGAGAGAGCCGGGTGACGTTCTTGCGATCTGAAAAGTACTTGGCAAAGCGTAGAACGTTGTCTTGGTACTTGCTGTAGACCTCATCAGCGAGCCGCTTATCCACGTAAGAAAAGTCCACGTAGCACTTGCGAGCCATCCGATAGCAATTCATCGCAGCTTCCGCCAAACCCGAAGCGACCTCATCGGGGGCAACCATCTCACACGCCTTGCGCACGTGATCGAGAGCCTCAAGCGGCGCATCCAAATGCAGCAAAATCTGATAGTAGACGGTTATGACTGAGAGGTGCAGGTACTCCCGCACCGAATCCACCGTGATCGGTCCAAGCTGAGAGACCATCTCAAGGCTGTTCAGAACGTTTCTAACGTGCCCTTCAGCGCGGTCAATAACGATGAGAACTGCATCGTCCTCATGTTGAACGTTCCGTTCATTGAGGATCATCTTCATACGCGGTAGGATGTCCTCCCGCGTAACTTTCTTGATGGTGTACTCTTCGCACCTTGAGCGAATAGCACCGCGGATCTTCTCTGCCTCCGTGGTGCAGAGCATCACGACCAGCTTCTTTTCCTCCATCGGTTTGAGCAAGACATCCTGTGCTGGATTGCTCAGTCTCTGACACTCGTCGATGAGGTAGATGCGCTTGCTCGCGTTGGCGAGCATGTATGGCAGCTCAGCCACGATGGCACGCATGGCGTCTGTCGAGCCGTTACTGGCTGCATCCCGCTCCGTAAACGCTTGAGACTGCTCGTTCAGGATTTCCTTGCAGTTGTCACATTTGCCGCAAGGCTCAGGATCCCGCTTGTCGAGATCCTGGCATAGCATTGCCATCGCATGAATGCGGCTAAGGGTCGTCTTACCGCGCCCATAACCTCCAGCAAAAATGTAGCTCGTGTCGAATGCTGTACCGTTAGTAATCCGAGTCTTCAGAAGACGTACGCTACCGTCTTGCCCTAAGACATCAGAGTACTTTCGCGGTCGGTAAAAAATATCCCACACGAGCCCTCCAGATTACGATCAAGCTTGAGCTTGAGTCTGCTGCTGGATTGACTCGACAACCTCTTGAGCCCTAGCTTCCAAGTTCAGGCGCTGGGCAACTTCGACCATGCCCGAAAGCTCATCCGTCCAAGCACCATGACGATTCAAGATAGAAGTGAACTCGCGAACGTCTGCTTCGCGCATGGCCCACTTCATCTCGCCGTTCTGCTCATCCTCAACACCGGTGCAAGACTCCAGTAGGTGGTCCACCAATGCGGACCGCTGGCGATCGGGCATTTCGTTCCAACACTCAAGCGCCACCTCAATGATGAAATCGCGTTCAAGCAAGAACTCCAAAGACCCCGATACTCGACGAGCCTTACCGAGGATCGGTTTGCCAGCCTTTTTGGATGCCTTGTCTACGAATATGTAGACGATCCTCGCTGTTGCCAGCTCCGGATGGTAGGTCGGGATCAAACGAAGCGCGTGCTCTTCCACTGACTCTGCCAGACCATATTCCCTAGCCATTGTACAATTCTCCTTCGGGTTTGATCTTGGTCAAGTCTTGGATAAAAGGGATGAGTCGTGAGTCGCCCCACAGCTCCCAAAGATCTCCAGGGTCCTTGACCTTATCGAGTTTCGGGTACGACACGATATACACCTCAAAGTCTCGCCCGTAGTCGTGGAGAAATTTGTCACAGCCGCGGCGGCCCGGCTCATCCATGTCGTAACCAACCCAAACACGATCTACCAAACGCCGAAGCACACGGGCTAAGTTCGGCCCAGTCCGAGCCGTCAAGGTCGCAACCACAGCTGGAAAGGCTCTTTGAATAGGAAACAAATCAAAAGCACCCTCAACGAGAAACACAGCCTTCGTTTCCCACATCGCCTCTACAGCTTGACCGAGACCAAAGAAGCAAGCCTCGCGCTTGTCGGGTAGATAGTCGTGGTACCTAGCCTTGGTCTGTCCGATCGCTCGGACCTGAAAGCCGCTCACTTCGCCAAGCGCATTCGTGAGCGGCAAAAGAAAGACATCATCAATCTTTCCCTGAGCCCACTTTCGAAAGTCCGGCGCCACATCATCAGGCAGCTCACCATGCAGGTATCCCAGTTGATATTGAGCGAGCTGATCCTCCGATACTCCACGCTTTGAAAGCGCCTCCCGTACGCGGTTATCGACTTGCGAAGCCGCATACTCGGTCAACGTTTGTTCCCAGGTCATGGTTGCACCACAGCTACGAACGCTCGGTTTATTCGGTACGCCAGTACCCCCACGTGGGCTCCGATCCGAGTATGGAGCCCTGCTCTAGCCGGAGACGCCACAAGGAGAGCAGCTCCACGCGGGAAGCCGATATCGAGAACTCTGGCGCCTTCGATGTCATCCGCCTCTACCCACGGCCCAGCGACGAGATGAAACGGGGTCTCGCCGTTTGCCTTCATCACAGCCACAGCCGACTCCGGGCTCTCCGCAACGCACGACCATTTCTTCTCTGTCGCCAGTTTCACGAGCTGCTTGTAGAACTCAAGAAGTAGAGCCCCCTCGAGATCCATCGGACACTCTGAGAAGCCGAATCTCAAATAGCCCCCTCTAGCTACCCGACTCTCCAGAAACGTGCCGCGGGTGCCAGTGATCATCACAGGGTCCAGGGATCGATCATCGACATCGATCTCGGACGCCAACGGCACGGAGTGCCCTACATTACCCGCACGGAGCCGGTGCCGCTCTGTGATGAACAGCTGAGAGAGTGGAGTGAGCACTCACTCACCTGCTGACAGCGAGGGGGGCAGAGGCTCAGGGTGCACCTGCAGAATTCGAAACAAGAGCCGCTTCCACCAAGGAAGCCGCGGCAACGTGGACGATCCTAGCGCCCACAGCAGCCCGTAGACCTCTGGTAGATCGCGACTTACCCAATCAAGATCCCTCAGCTGCTCATGGAAATCAGCCACCACAGATTCTTTGGTAGCTGCCGGATCGAACATAGGACAGCGCTGGGCATCGATCGGATCTTCACAGATGTTACCCGGCCATGTCTCCGGTCCCTCGAAGCCGTACATACAAAGGCCGATCACAGGGAGATTCTTCCCGTTAACGCGATTGTACTGCGCGTTAGGCTCGCCCGCGATTTCCTTCCGCACGTCCAAGGGGTGCCGATGGTTGTGCTTGCAACGCTGGGGCAAGCGCTCCGACGCAGCCTCCATGCGGCGATTGATCTCCTGCGTGAGTAGGTACCGGATACGGTCTTGCACATCCAACTCTGATCTCATGGCTTACCTAATCGTTGCAGCGCGACTCGCGGCCCTGTCTCTGAGTTTCCGTGTTCGCTCGCGCGATATGCGATATCCGCGTGCTCAAGAAAGCCAGCCTTATGGGTCACGAGCAGAATTGAAAACCCGGTCTTAGCCGCCAGCCCCTTTAGGAAAGCGCCCGTCTGGTCGATGTATTCATCGGAAACCGCTGCAAGCGTCTCATCGAGAACCAACAACGGCCACTTGCCCAAGCGCTTCATCGCAAGCACCTTCAAGATGAGAGATGCCACGCTGCTTGGTCCGCCTCCGAATGCCTCAAGAGGGTGCGCCCTCACAGATACCCGTTTGTGATCTTGGCGGAAGTAAAAATCGATGGCCAGCTTGTTGTATCGCTGCTGCACCTCTGCCTCAAAAGCAAACACTTGATCGTCGAAAACAGACCGTAGCCCTTCAGTGACCACCCCCTCAATCGACCGGACATGTGACATCACCAGCATGTCCATCAGCGCTCGGAATAGCTCCGCAACCTTACCCAAGGCATCGAGGCGCCCAGTGAGAGCTTCGATATCTCGGAGTTTGGTCTCTCTTTCCTGGCGCAAACGTCGTCGGATCGTCTGAAGGGCTACGGACGTGTCGCGAATCTCACTCAATCGATGCCGGGCGCGAACCTTGTCACTCGACATTCATAAGCTCCCTTTGGCGGGTACTGCGTGTCCTTGGACGGGTTGTCGACCAATCCTCCAACGACAACGCCATCCTCATTCAACAGGAAACCGTCAATGGTCCGGAACATCAGCCGGTCACGAGGCCGACGCTCATCAGCCGGAATGATCTTGATCCGGAACTCGACCTTGTCGCCGCGAATGCCTTCGAAGATGTGAAGCATCTGCAGAACGTTGACATTCATGGTCAACGACTCATCAACTTTGACTTCTATCTTGTCGGTCGCAACCGGATCACTGTTCAGTGTCTTGCTATCCGCGATGCTCGAGAATGAGATGTAATTTGTACTGGGATCGAAGTGCATGCGGATCTTCATCTTGTCCTTGGGCAAGTTCGCACGCATCATCTTGAGCCTCGGGATGATCTCGCCGGGCGCAACCTTAACGACAATCTCGTCAGTCTTCGCGTAGTACGTGAACTTCTTGTACTCGACACTGTGCCGCGGCCAACCGAGCACATCGCCGTGCGTGTTGATCATGTAGACCTTGGTGTCGGTCTGATAGAGAGAGACAGTCTTAGCGGAGCGGCCGAGAAACGACTCGATCAAGCTCAGATGTTGCGCGGGTAGCGAGAGATCCTTGTCCAGGAAAGCCCCGCATTGAAAGTAGCAAATCTCCTTGCTGTTGGACGCTAGCATGTGCCCATTCGCGCGAGCCAGCTCTGGGTCTGAGCTACCGAACACCCGGACAGTCCTGAAAACGTCTTGGTCCACGGTGTCCCCAGATTTCGGCAAAAACGACTTGGTTGTGGCTAAGGCGAACTGCAGGATCTTGATGGCAAACTCTTTCGGGGCAACCGTCTCCTGTGCCGTAGTGATGTCCTTTTCGAACATGTGCATGGTGCGCGGATCGAAGCTCACTTGCTCGACCAAGCCGGAGGCGCCGAACGTATACTTGACCTTGAACGCTCCGTTTGTCTCGGTCGCCAGAAACTGCACGTCACCCGACACATAGCTCAAACCGTCCACTGCCTCTGCCGGAAGAATGAACGCGCCTTCCCCCTCCACATCCGAGATAGGGAACGACGCCCGAGCTTCATGCTTGCCGTCTCTGGAATACACGTCGCACGTCTCGTGTCGGACCATGAACAGATAGCCGCCGCCCGTCTGCGGGGTAGCCTGTGGGGTCACGATGGAAGCAACGCCTATCGCACGATTCAGAGCAACCGAGTCTACCTTGAAAGAGATTTCCATTTGCATTCCTTCATTTGACGGCGGGGAACCCGTTCAGAGAACTTTCGACCTCAGAGAGCGCGGCCTCTAACTTCTCGACCTCCCGGATGAGATCCGCTTGCACTTGATCACGAATCTGAGTGATCTGCTTTGGGTCGTAGCCGGCCTCTTTGATTTCTTGGACTATCTGAGCCAGCTCATCCTTGCGTGCCTGAAGGGCACCCGCCGCGTTGGCCTTACGTTGTTGCACTTCGGCGTGTCGCCGCTGCAGTCCTTCAATACGCTTCTGAATGTCATCCACGAATCCAACCTCCTAAAGCGCGATATCCCCGTCGTCTACACCACGCGAGCGCGCTTCATCCCTCTCGGTCTTGAACTCATCAGAGAGCACCTTCGTGCCCTCTGGGCACTGATCCCTAAACTTGCAGAGCTTGCACCCGCCACGGGTCGGCGTAGGAAAGAACACAGTGGAAGCTGGCTCGCCCGCAGCGATCCGCTCCTGTCCCTCTTCAATCTCGGCAAGAGTCTCAAGAACAGCCTCGCGTAAGTCGCGTAGCTGATCCTTGGTCACAGTGCTCCAGTCCATGCTCTCTTCAGGTGGGGAGCGCCAGTACAAGAAGCCAACCTTGTCAGGTATCCGGCCGAACTTCAGGTCGTAGAGCATTGCATACCAGCGCAGCTGGCGATGGTCCGTGTACTGATCCCGATAGCGAGAGCCCTTGCCATCGACAATGACAAGATCCTTGGTGCGAGCGCGGGTCATGACAAAGTCAGCCCGCCCAGCGATTCGGTGCCCATCCACATCCGTGTCTAGCGATAACTCCGCCTGAGCGTCGAGCCCTACCAGCCAATGATGTCGAATGCTGCTTAGCCCACGTGGGATCGTCTCGATGACTTCAGTGGTCACCTCACGAAGAGAGCGGACCCCAGCCTTGAGTGTAGGATCAGACCAATCAAAGACTCCGCCCTTGCGGGTCTCTGTGGCTAGTATCCGATCGATTGTAGGCTTCACCAGCGCGAGCAGCTTGGATGTCACATTCGACCGCCAAAGCTCATCTCGGTAGAAGCACTCGAAAATCTTCCCTACCGCGTCTCCGTAGAGCATGTTCACGCGATTCTCGGGAGCCTTAAGCGGAACCTTAGCGATGTACCCAAGATAGTAGGATTTGCGACAACTCAGATACGTAGCGTGCCCAGAATACGAAATGTACATGCTAGACCTCTCTGACTTGAGCCAGGTACCTCAAAGCCAGATCCCGAACCTCAGCGGCAAAGTCCATCTCTCGGATGTTGGCCTCAATGGTCCGAGTCGCATCGAAACTGGCGTCGGCTTGCAGCAACTCAATGAACGAATCGATACTGCGAGCTTCAGACTCCGCACGCTCCTTACGCTCCATGTCGAAAACATCTGCGGCGGGCGCCACAATGAGCGGAATCTCCTCCGTGCTGAAGCCGCTGGCAGTAAACTCCACCAGAGACACCTTTGGCACTCGCGCTGTGTTCTCACGCGTTAGCGCCCCACGCGATACCGCCCCCTGATTGACGAACCGCTTACCCTTGATGTCGATGATCCCCTGGTCCCGATGCCAGTGGCCGAACATCCACACGTCCGGGCCATCCTCGGTTGCGAGATCAGCGTACCGAAAGACGGGCTCGCCAAAGAACTCTTCCACCTTGGGCGGCGGATTCTCGCTCGCCAACGCGTGCACCACTGCGATCAAGTAATCATCACCCGGTCTCTTCTGAATACTGAGAAGCTCAGAGAGCGCTCTCTTCGGATGATAGGGCACTCCGACTACTCGTACCCGTAAGCCACCATCCTCAAAGACAGTGTCTCTGAGATGTTGAAACACACCGCAGCTGTAGAGCACCCCAAGAGGTTGATGCTCAATGCTGTCCAGATTATTGTGCTCCAGATCGTGGTTACCCTCAACACAGAACACTGGGCATGGGTATACCTTGTGCGTCTGCGCGGTCTGATAGATCGCCCCGTGGCTCGTGCGTCGAGCTGTCTTTACGTGGAAGTAGTCTCCACCATCCAAAACAGCACGCGCCCCCCTGAGCTTCGCATGCTGACCGATCTGGTCGAGATTTGACCAGATCTCCGCTGGATAGTCGCCCTTCCATGATGCCGGGCTCTTATCGGAGACGTGCGTGTCTGTTCTGAATATGAAACTGATCGTAGGCATCAAGCTGCCCCAAGGTGATTGTGAGCCATGACAGCAACGCGCTGCCTGCAAGTCGGGCAAACCTCCAGCTCCTTGAACTCAACGAGCACAGCGGTCTCATCAGATGCAGCGTCTCGCACAGCTTTTTCGAGCTTGGCGATCCCGCCACGCAGGACACCAAGGCGGCTCGCCCAGATGCTCATTTCTCTTGCTTTTAGCTGCATACTCGCCAGGTGAGCCACCTCCGGCACCACCGCTGACTGAGCCTCTTTCAGCCCGACAAACGCAGCCTTCAGGGTCGCCAACTGGCCGCCCCAGCGCGAAAGAGTGCGGGACCTAGCAGCTAGGCGAGTAGCTTCGCCAAGCTCCGGCACTACAAGCTCTCCCACTATCTCGAGGCTCTTGCTTGCCTCTAGCTTGGTCTGCAGCTGATCGCGCCACCTGGTGAGCGACCGTAGTTGAGAGCTGCGCTCAATCAGCGGGCTTACAGATGGGATCTCCAGCTTCGCCACTGGAAGCAACGATCGCATCGTGGCAGTAAGCTGAGTAACCGACAGAGCGAAGCGGTCAACGATCGCCGCACGCTCCTCAAGTGCAGTGACCGCCGCTGCCATCGCCTCCACATCTGTGACGCGTGCAATGACGGTGTCGAGCCCTTCGTACTGCTCAAGCACGTGATCCAGCTCTCTAAGATCCTTATCCCGCACTTTGCGGGTCGAGGAGCACTCACGCTTGTCCTTTTCGGCAGCGCGGGCTGCGTCGTTGATCTGGTCGAGCTTTGCAACATCAGACAGGACATCCGCCACGGCCGTCCCAGACCTGTCCAAAATGAACAAGGGCCGGAACTGATCCGCGACTTGCAGCAGCGTAGGCGTGGAATCTCCGCCGATGTAGATCGGCGCGAACTCCGGCCCGAGAAACTCAGGGGTTCCTTTGCCGACAACCGTGTGTTCCACACCGTTGAACACGTAGCGATTGACGGAGTCCCCCTTTTCCCAGAGCAGGTCAAACTGAGGGCCGACGATACGAACCGAGCAGTAGCACTTGCAGCTCTTGGCCCCCTTCACCACACGAGGGCAGTCCATCGAATGGCGGACGTAGTTGTCGGCCGGCGCCCCGGTCAATGCGGCTTTCATCGCACGGACCAAGGCGCTCTTGCCTATGTTGCTACGCCCAACCACAACAGAGAAACCCGTGATCTCTACGGTCTCTGCTGCGATGGATTGGAAGTTCTTGACTTCCACCCGAAGCATTACTCAGCCGCCTCGCCCTTCTGATCACCTTCGCTGTCGTGAACTACCTCTTCCACGGCTGCGCCCAAATCCTCACCATCATCGTCATCCGATGTGTCAAGCGCCTCCAGGATTGCGTCGTCATCCTCCGGCTCATCGCTCGCTACAGCACCTTCGTTGACGAGCTGCGCGAGTCGCGTGCGCAGCGTCTGAAACACATCTTCATTCTCCTGCAGATGCTTGCGCAACGCATCTCGACCCTTGAACTGCTTGTCACCGAGTCGATAAATACCGCCGCCGTCTTTTCGAATCAGCTTCTGCGTGACGCCAGTCTCGATGATCGAGAAGTAATCATCGATGCCGGTGCCGAAGCGGATGAAGATCTGCGTCGAGTGCCCCTGCTTCGCATCGATCTTCGATTTGATGACCTTAACGTCTGTGACGTTTCCGTAGGGGTACTTCTTCTTCTTGCCCGTGTATGCATCGAGCTTTTCGATCGACTCGGACCGTATCCGCGTGAGCCTTAGCCGCTCGTAGGCGTAGAACTTGAGCGCCTTACCACCGGACGTGTTTTCATTATCACCGCCGCCCCCACTGTACCCGCCAGTCTGAATCACAGCACGGATCTGGTTCACGAACACGAGCGCAGTGCCAGGGTGACGAGTATCGGACCTTTTAGAGCCTTCCTTGTCTGAAGCCATCGGATGCTTGTTGAGCCAACCCGCAAACTTGGGAAGCTCACGCGAGAACTTGGCTGCGACCGCGCCGATCTTTGCGGCCTCATCAAACCCTTTTGAAAGCTCCGCTTCAGGAACCATGGCTGCAACAGAATCAACCCCGATGATGTCGAAGCCACCCAAGATGCCCGCATAGATAGCCATGAAGCCGGACTCCATCGTGTCGGGCTGATAGACAACCATCTTGTCTTCATCCATCGACAGACCGAGCTTCTGAGCGTAGGTCAAGTCAATGCTGTGCTCGTAGTCGACCAACATCGCTTTGCCACCCGCGTGTTGCGCCTGAACCATCGCTGAGATCAGCAGCGTGGTCTTGCCGCTGGATTCCGCGCCGTAGACCTCCGTGATCCGCCGCCGTGGGAAGCCAGGGCAGATGAGGCCCTTGCCGTCCATGGTCTTCGTTCCGCCAATCAGCATGTCCACAGAGAACGAGCCGGTTGACACGTAGGTATAAGATTGCGAGCCGGGTCGCAGCGGCTTCATGCCGGTCTTCTTTTCAATGGCAGCTCGGACCTTGGCCATCATGGCTGCATTCGCTGCGTTCGCAGGCTTGTCTTTGTCTTTCTTGGGCGGCATTTATTATCCTTGTGGCAGTAGGCTGAAACGAAAGAATCTCTGGTTCTCTTTGAACAACGCTCCCGTAGACACCGTTTGGCCAGCACGCTTTCCGCGTACAAACGTGTGCTCCCGAGCGAATGCCTGATACTCAGATGGTGTGAGATCTGCGATGGAGATCTCGCCGCGCAACAAGGACCAGAATCTGGCCGCATAGCGTGCGATATGATAAGCGTCTGCCTCATCGGCATTCCAACGGGCAATCCCAGTGTCTTGTTTGGCCGCCTCGATCATGTCCGATTTGAACATCTTCCCCTTACGTCGAGGATCTTGCTTAGCCAGCATCTTGACGGTGCCAGGATCGAAGTGGACTACATCTCGCCGATGCGACCAGACAGCCTCATTCACGAATACAAACAGTGCGTACAGCCCCTCGCTGAACTGTTCTCCAAACGGAGGAGACTCCACACCAACAGCCTCAATATCGGGCCGCGCATCAAGCAACGTGTTGATCTCGGATCGCAGACTCACGTATCGAGCGACCCAGATGTCCTTTGCGGTGGTTTTCCACCGGCCCTTGTCGACGACTCGATCAACACCAGTCGCAGTCGAGTCATAAAGACACCAACCAAATCCCCGTAGGGAAGGATCTAAGCCAAGCGAGATCATAAACATTCAGACCAGACGGGCACGGGTCATGCGCCCGTCTGGTGCAACGATGGTCAGACGCCTTCAAGCAGATCGTTGAAGCTGTCAACCGACGCGTCATCACCTGCAGTCGAAGAACCGCCGCCGAGATTCAGCTTCTCGCGAATCTGGTCGGTGGACAGCTCACGGAACGGGTTGAGCCCATCGTACTTGTTCAAAGCCGCAGTTAAGACAGCTGCCTTAATGCCTTCGTTCTTTTGCCAAGTCGCCGGCCCCGCAGCCACAACCTTGACGCCTTGATACTTGGGATTGTCGCACGTGATCTTCACGTCTTGTGACGCCAAGCTCAAGTTGTTGTCGCGCAGCCCCTCGTTGACACCGTAGATCTCATCGTACGTCTTGACACTGAAACGCCACGGGATGAGCTTCAGTTTGTGGTTCTTCGCTTGGCTCGCAAACTGTTCCTTATCAACAGCACCCTCAGCAGTGGTTGGATAGATCAGGAGCAACGTGGTGAAGTAGGACTTTACATCACCAAGTCGCTTCCACACAGCATCCGCTTCCGGACCATCCTTACCCAGGCGTGAGATCGCATAGCCTACGCTCTCGTGGAAGTGCGCCTTCAATGCCTTGAAGTGAGCTACCGACGTATCGAGTTTCTCGATCGCGGAAAGCTGATCGAGGGTCTTCCCTACTTCCTGTGCGCGCTTCGTCAGCGCACCCTTGGCAACAGCAAGCTCCTCTTCACGAGTGAGTTTCTTGCCTGCACGAATCGCCTCTTTGCGCGCTTTCTGCACCGCATTCGCATCCACCGTGTACAGGTAGACGAAAGCAGCGCGCTTCTGCTCGCCCTTGCTTCCAAACTTCAGCCACTCTTGCTTCGTAGAGCCGGCGTTCTTTTGATCTTGATCGAGCGAAACGTCGTCATCAAAAGAGTACTCAGAACCCGTTTCGAAACTGTCAGTCATTTGTATTTCCTTCGTTAGCGGGCCGCCTCAACCACAATGCCACCAGGCCGCGGGAAGTTGAGAATCGGCAGTTTGGATCTGGCAGTCGAAGGGAACTCTCAGTGAGCCCAAGAGTTAGAGTTTCGACTACCAAGAATCCTCTCAAGGCCAGCAACAAGACGATTAGTCGTCCTGCAGAAAAGCCTCTAGATCGTGCAGGGTGGCTTCAGTCTCAGGCACTGCCGCATCCGACTTCTCAACATCACTCGCGTTCGATTCGTAGCCCTCTACACTGTTGGAAGAGGCTAACGATTCAGATTCGGATGTCTCAGATTCATCCATCAGCGTGGCAAGTTCATCGGCGGTCACGCCAAGCCCATCATCAGAACCTGGGAGACTGGACGCTCGCTCATCGCCATAGAAAGACCCGCTGCGTAGCTCTGCGGTCATCAGACGTTTCTGATCACGAATCGCAGTCATCGTGGCGTGAAGTTCTTTGTTGCGGTAGGCGACTACTTTGTGAACAGCGTCGAGATTGCGAAGCCTCGATCGACACTCATGCAAAGCAGAGCGCTGCTCTCGCAATCGCCAGCCAACCGCTGCCTTACGATCCTCGATCGACGATCCCAAATCTTTGATGCTTTGGTCGTTGGCGAGCAGCTCATCGTGCTCAAGCTCATAGGACGCTTCTAAGCGTCGCAGCTCCGAGCTAACAATAAGCCGCTCACGATCTAGCTCATTGAGTACCAAACCTACCCGATTAAGGTAGTTGCGGCACGTGGCGATCATATCTTGGAAATACTGCGGTCCAAGGCAGCTCGGGTCCGCCTCAAGCTCGATGATGAGCTTGTCCATCTCCTCAAAAATCGCTTCTACCCGCTGATCGTTGAGCATGCCCCGGCCCTACACCAACGGGCGTGAAGCGATAGTCATTCAATGGAGCGTTGAAAGTATGGGTTTGAGCGACCGAGTAGCGGAGCGGTTCAAGCGTGCTCAAATGGACACGCTCGATCTGTTCATGGACAGCGTGGCTGACCAGTTCATTGATGAGCTGAGCCGTATGCCTCTGTTTACCGAGAAGAGAGTTTCTCAGGCACTGCTGCTAAAGGGGGTGAGCGCCGACAGTGTCAATAAGCTCACAGATGGCAAGACCGCTGGGCCTCTCGTAAAGGTGCTTGGTGGGCTCGTTGCCCGAGGTCTGTGGTATGTGTTGATCCGGCCCTTCCAAGTGCTGGCCAAGCTCATCCACTCCTCTGAGTTCAGAGCCGAGATCAAAGCCGATGTTCGTCGGGCATTCAGGAAGGAGATCCGGGACACTCGCCACATGGTAGATGTGGCCGGTCGCTGGTCACGCGGAGAAGAGATCCACCCGCGGGAGTTTCAGGCTGCCAAACAGCAGCTCCTGAGAATCGTGACCAAGTTGGTCCTTGTTTACTTCGCCTCGGCTCCGGCTGTCACAGGGCTATTCTCAAGCGGTCTGTGGAAAGTGCTTCAACGCCTAGCTGCGCCCGCCGATGAGATCTTAGTCTTACTTCTGGAGCGACCCTTGACCGCTCTCATGGGTCGGCTGCTCCGCGCTCCCGTCTAATTGCGGTGTAATCAGGCTACGTAGGACCGTGTTTCGTTGCTGGACCTTAGCGTTTGCCACGGCCTTGTGCACAGCATCCGCCTCTCCCAGGAGCCACACCTTTTTGCGGGCACGGGTCACAGCCGTGTAGAAGAGATTACGCTGCAGCATCCTGCCTTGGCTTCGCACCAACGGGAGAAGCACAGTCTCGAACTCCTCGCCCTGGCTCTTATGCACGGTGAGGCAATACGCGAGCTTAAGCATCACGGGCGCCTTATCCTTGGGGATGTCGACCAGAGTATCCGGATGAGTGCCGATCCCGTGAACCTTGACACTGAGACGATCACGGTGAATCTCCACTAACTTGCCAATGTCTCCGTTGTAGACGTTCAGCTTGTAGTCGTTCTTGACTATCATGAGCCGGTCTCCGACACGCACATTGACATTGAGCAGATCGCAAGAGGGCTGGCCCACGTCAGGATTCAGCGCATCCCGCAAGCAAGCGTTCAAATGATCTACGCCCACGACTCCCTCATACTTGGGAGATAGAACCTGGAAGTTTGCGTCTCGGCTCTTGAGCTTGACAGCCATCTTGACTATCAACTCACAGATCGTGTCCTCATTTGAACAGCTTACGAACTGGAACTCCGTGGCATCCTTAGGGGGAAGACCGAGCGGAGATTCCCCTCTGCGGATCTTGTGGGCGGCCAGCACAATGTCGGAAGTCTCAGCTTGGCGAAACACGTGCTCAAGGCGGATCGTCGGAATGGCCCCGCACGCGATTAGCTCCCGCAAGACGTTGCCCGGCCCCACGGACGGCAGCTGAGCATCATCCCCGACAAGGACAAGCATCGTGGAGGGCTCAAGCGCGTCCAGCAACCTGAACGCCAATTCCTGGTCAACCATGGAAGATTCGTCTACGATTACGGCATCCACGGCGATCTTCTGCTGCCCGTTGCATCCCCATTGGAAGCCGTCGTATTTCAGCGCTCGGTGAATGGTGCACGCCGGGGCGTCCGTCACATACCCTAGCCGCTTGGCTGCGATTCCCGTGGGAGCCATCAGCGAGAACGAAATTCCAAGAGCCCTGAAGAGCTGCACGAACGCTTTGATCAGCGTGGTCTTGCCTGTACCGGGAGCCCCGGTAACGACCAATACGCGATTGGCGATGAGCTTTGAGACGGCCTCTCGCTGCAGGTCCGACAGCTCGATGTCATTGACCCGTTCATAGTCTGTCAGGAATTGGGCAACATCCAAGATCAATGCTGAGGGAGTCAGAAAGCGACACAACATCCCAGCGCCGCCACGCTCGAACATGTGCAGATCTGGCAAGTAGACACCAACATCATGGTCCACCTTGACGGCCTCATTCTTCTCCAGGTCCTCGAGCGCATCAGACACTGCCGTTGTCAAATCAGTCTCGCCGAATGGCGCTATCCCTGTGCGGCGGATCAGGTCAAGTAGCATCGGGGCGATATCACCCCTACGCAGATAGAGATGCCCTTGCTGGCGGGTCTGATCTCGGATCGTCCACAAGACGGCTGCTGCTGTGCGCCGCGGATCGCTCGGATCGATACCTCTGCGCGAAGCAATGCGATCGGCGTTCTGAAACGAGACCCCCTCAACCTCAACAAGCCGATAGGGATTGTCTGCAAGTATCTCCACCGCAGCAAATCCGAACCGGTCAAAGACGCCCTCGATGAGGGTGGCTCCTAGCTCATACTCTTGAAGACTCTCCGCCAGAGTGGCGATGCCCCGGATGGCCCGCCAACGTGCGCTTGCTAACTTGATCTCGCCTAAAACAATGGCTTCCGCTGAGAACGTGTCAGCGCGCTCATCCATCAGGATCTCGTACGCATCGTTGCCAAAGTGGCCAACAAAGCGCTCCATCAGATCAACGTCCTGGAATACCGACACGGCAAAGCGAAAGAACGCTGTCACGTCGAGCGCATGCCTTGACCACGGCCGCCATCCGCGAATCTTGAATTGCCGACCATACCGAGCGTGAGTGACCCAGTCCCCTTCCAGCTCGAGCACGATCCCTTGAGACATCTGATCGATCCCGAAGAGATGCCCCGTCGCGGTCGTCGATTTTGACGACACATAGCCCGAGTACTCAAAGACGCTAAACACCAGAACGTGGAAGGTGCCTCTGACGTGAATTACTCGCTCGACCCTTCCGCGTATGTAGCTCACGTAGCCCCGATGATCCTGAGCAGCTCTTGCTCGGAAACGCACGTGGTCCCGTTCTTACGCGCAGCCTGAGCCTTTGAGCTAGTCGACTGGGGATCCGACAGAACTAGGTACGTGAGCTTCTTGCCTACCGAAGCCTTGATTCCGCCGCCCGCCAGCTTGACGAGTCGTTCAAGCTCTGTGCGTGGCTTTGCCGACGCTCCGGTGAAGCACACCGTCTTACCGGACAGAACGCCCTGCTGCCTGGCTTCGATCGCCACGCCATGAGCCAACAGCTTCGCCACAATGCCGGAGTGCTTCTCAAACCAGCCATGAAGCGACCGAGCGCGAGCCGGGCCTAGCCCTTCAACAGCCACCAGTTGGTCCAACGTCGCGGTCTTCAGCGCCTCGAGCGTATCGAGCCCAGCATCCATCGCCAGCTTGATCGTGCTTGGCCCGCAGAGCGGGATCGATAGCGCTCCCAAAAGCGTCTCCAAAGGCACCTGCTTCTTAGCCCGCAGGGTCTTGTGCGCCTTCGCAGCGGACTTCGGACCCATGCGATCGACCTCGGACAGCTGCTCGACGGACAACGCGTACAGGTCTCCAACATCCTGCACGAGGGCCATCTCAATCAGCTTTTCGATCAAAGTTTCTCCCCACTCCTTGACGTCCAGCGTCGTCACGTAGCGACGGACACGCCCGGCTGCCTGAGCGGGACAGTCCGCAGTATTGGTGCAGACCAGATACTCGCCTTCCATTTGGGTAGCGCCGTCACATCGTGGGCACTCCAACGGCGGAGCTGCGACAGTGCCGGTTGCAACGCGTACCGCTACCACCCTGGGGATCACGTCCTGCGCTCGAGCAATCAGGATCTTGGCACCAACGTCTATGCCGAGCGTGTTGATGTACGCGACGTTGTAGAGCGAGGCGTTAGTGATTTCAGTCCCGAGCACCCGAACCGGGTCAAAGACCGCGACCGGCGTAATGCGACCCGAAGCCCCCACCTGCCAATCAATGCGCCGCAAGATCGATTCCCGCGTCATCGGGGCGAACTTGAACGCCACGGCCCCCTTGGGCCGGCTGTCCACGTCTCCAAGCGCCATCTGCGCCGCAAGATCATTGATGCGCACAACTAGCCCATCGATCTCATAGTCCAGCTCTGCACGCTTGAACTGCTGATACTCAAGCCAGAGATCGTGCGGGGTCCTGATTCCGGGAACCATCGCGGTCACGTACCAGTTGGGTACCTTGAGCCCGCTCTTGGTGAGCCATACAAATTGAGCATCCTCATTGTCAAAGTCGAGCCCGTCTGCAACCTGATAGAACAAGATCGTCAGGTACTCACAGCCCTGACCGTCGTACCGCTTGGCAATGCCGACCGCAGCGTTTCGCGGATTTGAGTACTGCGGGAAGTGCTTAGCGTGAGCACTCTTTGTGAGAATGATCTCTCCCCGAAGGACCCCCGTGAAAGCTTTCGGCAGGCGCCCAAGCACACCTTGCATCTTAGCTACGTTCACAGAGATGTCTTCGCCCTGCAGCCCGTCCCCGCGCGTGATAGCTCGTGAGAAAACCCCGTCTATGTATTCGACCGCGATGGACATGCCATCGAGTTTTTCTGTGACAAGCAACGAGGCTGTCTTAGAGCTGCCAGCTGACATCACCCAAGCAGTAAGCTCCTCCAGAGTGTTGATCTTACTGAGCGAGCCCATCGGAATAGAATGCGGTACTTTCGACCATTCCGAGACAGGCGCCGCGCCAACTTGAAACACAGCGGGGCTGTCATGCTTCAGGGAAGACAGCTCATCTACCCAAGCATCGTAGATATCATCAGTGACTACGGAACTACCAGTGTTGTAGTAAGCGTGGCGAGCTTGCTGGACGAGCCCTTCCAACTCGACAACGCGATTGGAAGACACTGCGTCCAGCATATCGAAGATGTCATCACCCATCTTCGGAGCTTACACCACGAATCACACAGTAACTTCTCCGGCCTCGACCATCTTGGCAAGCTCAGCGATCGCTTCCAGAGGAGTGACTATGAGTCGCACTTCCTTACCTCTTTGCGCGGCCAGATGCTCCTGAATGTCGAGAAACCGATTGCCGTCTTCATGCGGAATACGCAGCAGCACCCGCCCGCTGATTGGGTCTACCTCCACAAAGCCTTCGACCATGATTCCAAGGTCCATACCTTACCCCTCGCAAGCAAGACACTCATCTCGACTCCGAGAGGCCAGATCCCCCCGGATGACACCTTCCGTTCTCAGGTAGTAGAGCGACTTCAAGCCCAGCTCCCAAGCGGCTAAGTGCACATCGTGGATGTACTGAGGGCTGGAGTTGTTGGCGAAGAACAGATTCACAGATTGACCTTGGTCAATGAACCTCTGCCGCTGCCCAGCCTGGCGCACGATCGCGTGCTGATTGATTTCGCGCGCTGTCTGGAAGACTTGTTTGTGTACCTCGTCCAGGAAATCCAAGTGCTGCACCGAACCGGCATACTCGTTGATCGACTTCCACACTTCGGGAGTGTTCCTACCGAGGCTCTCGAGCGCAGCCTCCAACGTGATGTTCTTTCTTATGAACGTACCGTTGGCTGACTTCTGAGAAAAGATGTTGGCCGATAGCGGCTCAATGCCCGCGCTGTGACCGCCCGAGATCGTCGAGTTGGACACGGTCGGGGCCACGGCTAGCAGATGCGTGTTGCGCCTGTTGAAGCCCTCGCACCACTCTGGCTCGCCCAGCTCTTTCGCGAGTACTGCGGTCTCAGCTTCCGCTGCCTCACGGATACGCTTGAACACCTGACCGTTGAGAGCCATCGCATCGAAGCTATCGAACGGAATCATCCGCCGCTGCAGCAGTGTGTGCCAGCCGAGCACTCCGATCCCGATCGCCCTTCCCTTGATAGCAGAGCGCCGTGACGCCTCGAGCCCTGGCATTCCCTCTGACTTCTGGATGTACTCTTCGATCACGCCGTCCAAGAATCTGACCGCGGTCGCAACGAGATCACTGTCTCGCCAATCATCCCATCGAACCAGGTTCAACGATGAAAGGCAGCACACGAAGCTGTGGTCCTTGTCCGTGTGAAGGAAGATCTCCGAACAGATGTTGCTGGTCTTCACGCTCAAATTGTTGTGTTTGTAGCAAGACGGGTTTGCCCTGTTCGCTGCATCCGTAAACATGAAATAGGGCTCACCCATCTCGACACGCGCTTTGAGCAGCTCGCCCCAGAGCCGACGCTTGGACGGCTCGCCAGCGATCAGCTTTCGCATCCAATCATCAGAGATGGTCACCCCGTGATTGGTATTCAAGCAGCGCCGGTTGGGGTCTCCGGTCGGGCGTCGAATATTGATGAACTCCTCAACGTCCGGATGATCGATCGGCAGATACAGCGCAGAGGCTCCCCGACGTGTCGAGCCCTGGCTGACAGCCACGGTTGTGGTGTCGTAGATCTTGGCCCACGGGATGACCCCCTCGGACTTACCGTTGCCCTTGATCGAGGCGCCACGGCCTCTCACATCGCCGAGATAGATGCCGACGCCCGCGCCGTTCTTGGACAACATAGCCAGCTCGAGATTCTTGTCGAAAATCGAGTTGACGCTGTCGCCAACGTGAATGGAGTTGCAGGAGATCGGCAAGCCGCGATTGGTCCCCATGTTGGAGAGCACGGGACTCGCTGGACATAACCAGTTGCGCCACATCACGTCGAAGAACTTAGCCTCCCACTTGGCCGAGTCTGCGCTGTATACCGCGGCTGCTTTCGCAACGCGCCGATACATCGTCTTAGGGGTTTCGCCGTCCAGCATGTACCCTGAGCGCAGCGTACGCAGACTCTCTTCGGTCATCCACTCAGGAGCATGACCTTGCGCGATAAGCTCATTCAAGTTGCTCATTCAGCCGCCTCGATCGCAATCGCGTCAACATGGTCCCAGACGTTTGAAAAATCGAAAGTCCCCTTGCTGTAGGAGTCAACGCGCGACGCAAAGAAGTCGCTGTGGCTCACGCCGGCAGAAAGCACGTCAAACCACGCCATACGCTCCAGCGCTGATTTGTCGATATTCTTCCAAAGCTTCTTGAGCCCAAGGTCGTTGAGCTTGGTGTTACACCTGAAGCGGATGAAGACCTTGAGATCCTCCTCCGTGATACCTTCAACGGGGCCGGCCTTGAATGCCTGCGCGATGAAGTCGTCCTCGAGCGCGATGGTCAACCGCGCTGCCTCGTAGATCTGCTCTTTCAGCTCATCCGTGAAGACTTCCGGAAACTCATGCACGAAAGTGCGGAAGAGCCAACAGCCGGCCTCGCTGTGCAAGCTCTCATCCTTGATCGAAAACGCGACGATCTGACCCACGCCCTTGAGCTTATTGAATCGCGAGAAATTGAGCAGGATGGCAAAGCTACTGAAGAGGTTGACCCCTTCGTTGAACGCAGAAAAGATCGCGAGGCTACGCGCGATGTCATCCTTGCTCTTGCCTCTCGTGGTGATGAGGCGATCGATTTTGGCCTTGGCTGTCGGCTCATGAAGGAACGCACTGAAATCTTCAAGCCCGAGTGATTGGTTCAGATACGCGTATGAGACCGCGTGAATGCTCTCGAACGCGGCGAACGTGGCCGCCATCATCTGGATCTCAGGCTTCTTGAACCAATTGCTTACGTTGCTGCTCCAGTACTCCTGAATGAAGACCTCCGACTGAGTGAAGCCCTTCAGGATATGCCCGATGACATGCCGCTCCGCCGCGGTAGTGTTCATCTTCCAATCATTGATATCGGAGGCCATCGACACCTCCGTGTGCAGCCAATGACTCTGTTGCTGAAGCTCCCAGTACTTGTAGGCAGTCTCATATTCGAAAGGGGCGTAGGTCGGGCGCGGAGTAAGCAATGACATTACGATACCTCAGTTGGAGATTCTTAACATGGCCATCTCGATCATCGTTCGTTTGAACGGCGACGATGTTTTCACATCTGCATCTAGTTTACTGAGTGCTCGCATGTAGCCCACGAGCGACTTGAGATCGTGCTTTCTGGCAACCGGGGCCATGGCCTCCTTGAAACGCCATACGTTCACATCGAGAGTGGAGGCTATATCTGCAGCCTCCATCCCTTTATCTTGCAGTGATCTCACCACTACGGTGGTCTCCACCTGCTTCATGAGCTGAAACACAACCGCGCCGAATTGCGCTTCGCCAGACTTCAAGCAGAGCACAGAGAAGAGGCTCATTGCCCGTCGCATATCTTTCGATAGCGCGGCCTCGGCGATTAAATGGGGCTCTGCGTGAGGTGTCTTGGTAGCCATCTCCAGGACCAGCTTCGCGCTGATCTCGCCCGCCTGTCCGACATAAACCCCGAGCTTTCTGATCTCGTTTGCGAGGCGGTAGAGGTCCGGCCCCGTGCACTGATAGAGAGCCTCTGCAGCGTCTTTGCGTACCGCGACTCGGCCACGGGTCGCCTCAGCCGAGACAAAGCTCAGGTACGCATCCTTTTGCCACGGCTTGATCTTCTTGAACTCGATCCGCTTGCCGCTCTCCGCGACAAAGGACCACAGCTCCGAAAGTTTCTCTGCTCTAACGATCGCCACCAAGATGACAGACTGGTCGCGCGCATCACGCTCCTCCACGTACCGGCGAATCTCCTTGCCGCCCTTCAGCGCCTGAGCATTGTCGATAACGACCGTGCGAGGGTCCTCAGACATCGACTCGCACAGATCTACCAACTGAGTCTCTGACGTATCCTCGCCATCCAACACAATGACACGACGCTTGCTTTGCCGTGTCGTCTCAATGTAGCGGTCGAGGTAGAAGTCTTCTCCACCGAACGCGACATGAAACGCCTTAAATGTGTTGCCCTTGCCCGCCATGACACCACCCGGTCAGACGGCGAGTTCAGCGAATGCTGTTTTCAGATGAAACGGGAGGTTCAGGTTGCCCCCGTGTTGCCGCAGATCTGCAATCTTACGGCCGAGCGAAATCCAGGACAGTGCTTGCGCGCTCTTTCCAAGACTCTCAAGCGTCGCCACGGAGTCAACGTTCACCGCCCGCATAGGATCATGTTGGCAGATAAGTACATCGTGAACCGCTTGCTCAAAGAGTATCATCGCCAGCTCCAGATCGTTTTTCATGGCATCCACCAATGAGAAGACGGATGAAAGATCCCCTACAACGCTGGCAGCCAGAGCCTCTAAGACCTGGTCTCTCAGCGCGAGTTTACCTGCACCACAGAGAGCGACGGCCAAGCCGGCCGAGCCCATGCCCATTCGACTATAGACAAGAGCTTTAGAGGCATCGGGCTCGAGCCGCTGAACTATCGATAGGACGAACGCCTCTGGCAGTGGTCGATATACAACAACACCACAGCGAGACCGAATTGTTTCAGGCACGCGCGAAACGTTCTCAGCTAGCAAGAAGAATCGACTGGTTGGCGGCGGCTCCTCAAGCGTCTTGAGAAGAGCGTCTGCAGCCTCTGTCGTGAAGCGATCCGCGCCGTCGATGATGAAAGCCTTGAACTTCGAAGCAGACGGGCAGAGCCCAGCCTCAACAATCAATGCTCGGATGTCATCGACTTGGATGAGCTTGTTCGTGGTCACCAGGACAATGTCAGAATGAATGTCGCGCTGCACCTGATAGCAGGGAGCGCACGGACAATCCTGAGCGTTGCTGCCGGTGCACAAGCTCTCTTTCATCATGCAACGCAGAGAGAAGAGCTTGCCAACACCGGACGGCCCCACCAAGAGCAGAGGCGAAACCAAGGTCCCCTCGACCACTCTTTGCAGAAACCTAGTCGCCTCTCGTTGGTGTTGAATCGCCGACAGCATCTGGCAACAAAGGAGGAAGCCCACGGAAGACCGCGGGAATCTCAACGAAGTGCAACACAGCTTGGTAGTTTCTGTGGCACTCGCTGCAAATGAATCGATGGACTTCTACACCACACGGCTCGAGCTGGCCGCGGCACGCCGGACATCTGATGTGGCCGCCCTCTGCATTCACAGATTGAAACTACCGCCTACCGCTAGGCCCCTCGTGTGTTTGCACTTGCAGCACTGATAGAGCCGGTGCCCAGCATCTTGCCCAGCAATCTTGATCTCAATCGCTGTGATCGAGTCGCAGCCGGGATTGCTGCAACGCATGTTCAGAACCGGCGCAGCTTTCTTCGAGCTGGCGAGACCAGGGGCTGTTCCTGTCGGATCGATTGGCATCTTTAAACCTTGGGGGTTGGAAAGTCGCGTGGGAAGAGTTGTTGCAGCATTCCCACAAGACGCTCATAAACGTCAGGCACTCCAGAGTGATCCAAGCGCTGAGTAGGCGGTGCCAATGGCACAGGGTCCGGACCCACCCCGAAAGGCTTGTACTGAAGTGGCTTGGATTCTTGCCCGACATTCGACATGGTCAGCAGCTGCTGGAGCTGCTTGTACTCTTCCCATGTGAAGTGCGCTAAAAACGAAGTAAACCCCGTGCCAGGGTTTTGCGGAGGCGGGTTGAGAAACCGTTCATTCTGAGGTGCAGGCACCAACGGAGGGGGCGACACCGGAGGAAACACCGGATGGTAAACACCCGACCCATATCGAATGAGCGGAAAGATCTTTCGCCAGTCATCTCCCCGGATCACGACCGAATAGACACCAGGATACAGGAACTCGAGGTATGGAGTCGTCCCGACCACGCCTGAGTATACCTTGGCGCGGCCGTGCATCTTGTCAACCAAGGCTTGAGCTACACGCGGAGCATCAGAATACAAAAGGTGAACAAGCCGATGGCCGTCCACCTTGATGAGTCTCTCGTCCATCTCTAAAGGATGGGCACAAACACTTATGGACGAGCCAGCGCAGAGACGTCAGACGGCAGTTTCTTCGTGATGGCTGCTTCCGTAGTGAGGATCGTGCCCGCCACAGAGACCGCGTTCACCAGAGCCGAGCACACCACTTTCGTGGGATCCATGATCCCGGCCTCCAACAGATTCTTGACCTGCAGATCTGAGAGGTCGAGCCCTTCGAACTCGCCCATCTCCTGAACCTTGGCCACCCACAGGTCGCCCACGAGCCCAGCGTTGCAGGCTATCTGCCGCAGTGGCTCCGCACAGGCTGATAGCACTGTCTCAAACCCGATTCTCTCATCTTCGCCCTGGGGGATCTCTGAAGGGCTGAGCTGCATCTCCTGCGCGTGGCTGTCGATCATGTCACGGACAAGATCTGCCGCCCGCAGAAGAGCGAGCCCGCCGCCTGTTACCACGCCTTCATCGATCGATGCCTTGGTCGCGTACAGGGCATCCTCCATGCGAGCTTTCTTCTCTCTCATCTCCAGCTCCGAGCCGGCCCCGACTCGAATCACACAAACCCCGCCCATCAACTTGCTCAGGCGCTCTCTCAACTTGTCTTTATCGTACTCCGACCCGCTGCGCTCAATCAGAGCCTTGATCTGAACGATGCGATCCTTGATTGCAGAGGATCCCTCCGACGAACCTTCGACCAGCGTCGTGTTCTTGGCATTCACCCGACACTGAGATAGCCGACCCAAGTGCTCAACATCCACAGACTCAAGATCCATCCCGACTGTCTTGGATACAAACGTGGCTCCAGTGAGAGCTGCAATGTCCTCAAGAATGTCACTCTGGCTCTGCCCGAAACCGGGTGCCTTCACGAGTTGCGTTCTGAGCTTCGCCAGATTTCTATAGAACGTTCCGACCGAGTCGCCCTGGAAATCGGGCGCGATGATGAGTAGCGCGGCCTCAGCCTTCAACAACGCCTCGAGCAACGGCAACAGAGGCCGAGCCGAATGGATCACGTGGTCCGTCACCAGTACGTACGGCTCTTGAAGAACTGATTCCTGAGCCTCATCGTCAAGGCAAAAGAACGGGCTGATCCACCCACGATCGAGCTGCATACCATCGGTAGACTCGATGACCGTCTCAATCCCCTTGCCCTCTTCGATGTTCACCACACCGTCGCGACCTACGCGAGCAACAGCGGTCGCGATGAACTTGGCGATAGCCGCATCCCCGTTCGCACTGATCCTTGCCACGTTCTCAATGTCAGCCGGGGTCTTCACCGGAAACGAATTGGCTCTGATGGCATCCGTAATCAGCGGAACGGCCTTGAATGCGCCACGGTTGAAAGCGACCGGGGAGAAGTTGTTGTTGACCTTCTTGAAGGACTGCACCACGAGATAGCGCGCTAACAACGTAGAGGTTGTGGTGCCATCGCCAGCGTCATCTGACGTCTTACTCGCGGCCTCACGAATCAAACGGCAGCCGAGATTCTCGACAGGGTCCGGTAGCTCAATCTCTTTGGCAACAGACACACCGTCCTTGGTGATGGTGGGACCACCGAACGCCTTTTCGATGCAGACGTTGCGTCCACGCGGACCCATCGTGACCACCACTGCGTCTGCCAATTGATTGATGCCGCGGAGCATCCTAATCCGCGCGTCTTGACCGTAGTTGATCGACATTTTCCCTCGTGTTGAGCTAACGTCGATTCTTATACACCGCCTCCACCTCAGCCGGGTCCAAGTCCGGCCGATCCAGATCTCGCGAGTGAAGATTCGGGGCGCGCAGAATCGCCTCGTGCTCCCGCGGTTTCCACGCAGGATGCTGTGGCTTGTGATCACGAGTCATAAGCCACAATGAGCCGTCGATGTAGAGAGCCTTGGCGTCGGGGCTTGAGTTGAGCCAGACGCGGCTCCCGGTCTCATCGTACAGCTCTGCAACTGAGTAGCCCTCTTCCTCTCGAAGCGTAAGCCGCCAACCTAGCGGTAGGCGTTCCTTCAGCTCATAGAGAGCATCCTCCGTACTCCAGAGGGCTATCTCAGCCGCCGTAAGCATCTATCCCTTAACGCAGAGCACCTGCTTGAGCGTAGCGACAACTTCAACCAGATCAGATTGGTTTGCCATCACCTGATCAATGTCTTTGTACGCGCCCGGAATCTCGTCGAGGACAGCATAGTCCTTTCGGCACTCTACACCCTCCGTTTGCTTCGCCAGGTCCTCAACCGTAAACGTGCGCTTGGCAGCACCTCGCGACATGCGCCGACCAGCGCCGTGAGACGCTGAATGATACGACTCCTCATTGCCCAGTCCACGAACGATGTATGAGCGGGTCCCCATCGATCCAGGAATTATGCCCAGCTCTCCGTTGCGTGCAGAGATCGCCCCCTTACGCGTGACCAACACATCTTCCCCGAAGTGATTCTCTTCAGAAACGTAGTTGTGGTGACACGTGATCGGATCCTCGTACTTGATCTTCGGAAACAACTTGTTGAGTACGTCTTGCACGATCTTGAGCATGACCTCGCGATTGGCTTTCGCGTAGTCCTGAGCCCACGACAAATCGTGACGATAGGCATCCATCTCCGGAGTGTCCGCCAGAAACACAGCAAGGTCTTTATCCGGGAGCGCGGCATTATGCGTGAGCTTCATAGCCTTGCCCATGTGGATCTCAGCCAGAGTCTTGCCGATGTTGCGCGATCCACTGTGCAGCATCACCCAAACGTTCTGCTCTAGGTCAAGGCAGACCTCGATGAAGTGATTCCCCCCACCGAGCGTGCCCATTTGCTTGCGGGCCTTACCAAGAATGCCTTGCACCTTTTCATGCAGGTTATGAAACCCCTGCCACAGGCGATGCTTCTCCGCATGCTTGGTCACGTGCTCATGAGCTTCAAAGCCCACAGGGATGGACTTCTCGATCCGGTGACGAAGCAGCTGGAGCGAATCAGGCAGGTCCGACGCAGTGAGACTGGTCTTGACCGCAGCCATGCCGCAACCGATGTCCACGCCAACTGCCGCGGGCGAGATCGCTCCGTGCATGGCAATCACGGATCCGACCGTCGCACCCTTGCCGTAGTGGCAATCAGCCATCGCGGCCACATGATGAAACACCCACGGCAAAGCGGCGATGTTCTTGAGTTGATCGAGAGCTTGACTCTCAACCTCATGCACTGGAGCCCAGAGATGGATCGGTGCGACTTTACCTTGCAGCTGTGAGATTGACATGACGCTTAAATAAAAAAGGGGCGACGACGCGCCGCCCCTCCATACTACACCGAACCGGCTACCAGCGCTTGGATTTCTGGCTGATCTTGCGCTTCCTCTTAGGCTTTTCTGCAGGAGCAGCGGCTATGGGAGCCGCCTCGACTGGTGCAATCGGGCTCAACGGCTGTTGCGGAGCCGGCGCGTAGCCGCCACTGATCCAAGCTCCGTTCCAAATAGGAACGCTCGTTGTTTGAGGCGCAACGCCAGCGGCATTAGGTATCCGATCCACCACTCCATGCTGCGCCCACCACTGCGGATCCAGTGTCGGGCTAAACAGGTCTGGGCCGGCCACAGGAGCATCATCCGCTTTGAAGTTCTGAGCGAACGTAGTCTGCGAAGAATTCGACAGCTCTACCCCCAAATCCTGCAGAGCCTGCGTAGCGGATGTCTCGTACGTGCCTCCGTAGCCGCGTGTCGCACCTACCTTGGTGCTCGCAAGATAGGACTGACTCGCAACGTACGCGCCGCGCGAGCTAAGTTTGCCGCCGATGTCCTTGGCAAACTTGCCAAGCCCATCAAGACCGCGCCCGTCAAAGGCGTTGGAGACGCAATCCATGACATTGATCGCGCCCCTGAAATCACCGCGCTTAGCAAACTCTTCCGCCTCGAGCTGTGCTCGGACCACCTGTGCGAGCCCGACAATCTGATCTAGCCCGACGCTTGGCTTCGCTTGCTCTTCGCCGGCTTTGACGAACTGCACCTTCGCCTTCACCTCGATGTTCTCGCGTGCTCGCCGCAAGCTCTCGTCGAGCTTGTCGAATCCAACTCGAACATCGACCACGTTGACCGCTCGAGGGAACGGCGCCTTTTGGGCCTGCAGCTTGATCCCCAACACGAAGTTTCTGGTCTCACCGCACAGGATGTCAGCAACCTTGAGCTTGACTTGCCCTGACTCTTCCTCATCCGCATCCACGTCGGTAACGACCTGCGTGATCTCGTGTCCGGCGAGCGGGCTCACATCAATCATCAGGTTGGTCGCATACGTGCTCAAAAGACCGCCCAGCTCTTTGCCGAAAGCCGTCAAAGCGTCGTCAGGATTCTGAACGAACGAGTAGTTGCCGCTGCCAGATTTGGCGAGGTCCGACAGGAAGTCTTGCTCAGCGTCTACGCCATAGCCGAATGCACTCACCGTCGCGAGCCCCATGTTCGGCTCAACCAACGCCAGAATGTCCTTGGGGGTTTTCGCTGGGCCTGTGTTGGCAGCGCCGTCCGTAAACAAGATCACGCGCGTGATGACCTCGCTTGGGAGATCCATGTTGTTCGCGATCTTGAAGCCCTCCAGCAGAGCGTCCGCAATGTTGGTTGCTCCGCTAAGTCGAAGCTCATGCACCTTGCGCTTCAGGTCGTCCTTCACTTCCGGGGTGCACTTGACCGGCTTCGACAAGGTGTAGACCATCCCGGAAAATGCAACTAGCCCGCAATAGTCGTTCGCTGACAAATGCTCGATGAGCTTGATCAGCGAGCGCTTCGCGTATTCAAACTTCGCACCTGCCATCGATGGGGAGATATCGATCAGCGGGACAACGCAAAGCGATGGCCGCTTGTGCTCTTCTGTTGACTCGGGTGCTGTGACCGTCACCACTAGGTGCGCGGCAGTCTCCTGATCAAAACGGATCGTTTCATACGTAAGCTGTGCTTCAATCTTCATGGCTCAATGCCTCTCGTTGCCGTCTGGCCATTCTCTCGATCGATGCAGGGCTTGGACGGCCCTCAAATCAACACGAGCGAAACAGCGGGATTAATCAGATCGTCCTCTGGCTCCCCAAACCTTGCGGTGCGGTCGCCAGTACAAGAGGCCCAAACCAAAGTTGGCGCGGCCTCAGTAGCAGTTACACCAAGCTACAAACAAAAAAGGGCTCCCCGTTGCCAGGGAGCCCTAAATCTCAGATCCGAACCTCTACCTCTCGCATCTCCATCTTGCACTCGATCTTGGTGCCGGGTACTGGCTCGATTTCCAAGGTGCCCTCATCAAGGCTCTTAAACTCCACCGGCCAGATCTGGCCGACGATTATCGCGAAGTTGGTCTTGGCGATCTCGAAGATCAAGCCGCGCACCTTCTCCTTGGCAGCTGCCGCCTGGACATCAAGCCACACCTGAACGGCCGCCGTTTTGTTGCCGGCCCTTGTGATGAAGTCGCAGACTTCCTGGATCGCAGGCGCCATCAACGCCACCGGCCCGCTGACTTTGCCCCTGGCAATAGAAGCCTGGGCTTCCTTCAAGCTCGGAAGCTTGCTGTAGCCCTTGAGCGAAACCTTCAGTTCCTTGCCCAAGTAGAAGTCGGTGCTCTCTGCCTGCACAGACTTAGGAGAAAACCCACCGTCTGTGACACCTTGCTCCTTCAGCCAAGCCGCCCCGTCCTCTCCGTAGAGATCTTTGAGACCCTGCGATCGCTCTTTGGGCGCAAGCTCCTTTTGAAAGCTGTTGTAGACCTTTTGCTCTGCTTGAGCCGCGAGCAGCTTGTACTGCAGCTCGAAAAACTGCTTAGCGCTTACGTCCTTGACCATCTTGCGATTGATGACCGGCAGCTCACGTAGATTCAGCACTCCAACGAACTTGTCGTCGATTGCATCAACGTCCAACACGCGTGCGTGGTCTGAGCCGATCTTCTCTTTGAGAGTCTGGTAGCTCGCCGATGTCAGATTGATCGGCAGCTGCTCGATGTTCACCAGACCATCTTTGATCGCAGCATAGTTGCGAAAGACATGGGTCTTGACCGTATCCGGCACGTTTAGACCATCAGGCAGTCTCTCACTCAGATCTACTGATCCACTCTTTCGTACCAGGAACGAAACATTGGGCCGATCCTCATTAAAGGTCAGAGATGAAATCGTGTACCCCCCTGGCATCGGGTCCGCTTCGAACTTCAGCGCTGCGGGCTTGCTCGCTGTGATCTCGGCAATGCGGGTGTTGATCTCCGCAATGCGCGAGGCTTTCTTGGTCAAGCCCATCTCTTCTGTCAGCGTCTTGATCTCATCCTGCTCAGCATCCGTGAGTTGATCACTGGCATCGACCCGACCCCGTCCAATCCGAGCATACCGAAAACCATTATTGTCGAGCAGCACCCGGTTCTCGTTGTCGCTTGACAGCAAGTGCAGCATGTCGAGCACCGTGAACGCATCATCGGCTGGGACCTTCGTGGGGTCGAAGCCCTTCGTGTAGAGCCCATCCCCGTACGCTGCTTTCTTCGCGCGCTCCTGAAATGTCGAGTACCTCTGCTTGCCGAAACAGTTGGCAAACTCTTCGATGAATGCGACATCGCCAAGCGCCTTGAGCAACGGGTACACGATGTTCGGCTTCATACGAACCGCGTAGAGCGCGACCGCTGCATAGGCCGCCCGCACTTCGATCGCATCTTGCCGGACGTTGGGATTCTTGAAGTCAGTCGCCCCTGGTGCGCCCACCGCGCTGGGGGATAGAAACCAAAACCCAGGCAGGTTCTCAGGGACACGAACCTTGCCCTTTTCCATGGAGTAAGTGACCAAGTCACCATCCTGCAGCGCGAAGACGAAACCTTGAATCGGGTCTCCAGCCACGGCCATCTCTACACGAGATACCGAAGTAAGACGGCGTTGCAGTACGGCCTCAAATGCCGGCTGATAGCTCGCGAAGTCTTCAGCGAAGATGTGTGCGCCGCCAGCTTTCTCAGCCATTGAAAACAAGAGGGTCCGGTCAGCGTAGTAGCCGTACTCTACGATCGTCGTGCTCTGGAATCCGAGTGCTGCCTCTTCCATCGCCTTGAGGATCTCAGCGCGCGTGCCCTGATTGTCATGTCCATCTGACATGAAGAACAAACTGTTCACGCTGTCCGGTCTAGCCGTCGAGACTCTCCCGACTACTTTCGCAGCTTCCTGCAGCGGCTCTGTGAATCCCGTTAGTCCGTTGGGTCGCAGCCAACGATCGATCGCTTGCTCCACGGATTTGAGATCCGTGAGCGTCGCGACCGGCTCTGCTTCCAGGAGCGTGCCGAATTGACCTCGACCACTGAACCAGATGATCGAGATCGTGTCGCGCTCTTTCAGCAGCTTGGGTAGCTTGCGCTTGAGCTGATCACGGATGCGCGGGAGATCATAGGCCATCGATCCCGAGCAGTCGATCACCGCGAAATGGTTCGTGGGCTTCTCTTGTAGTACAGCTTTCGGCGGCTCTGCGAGCGGCTGCTGATAGACTAAGAAGAGATTCGTTGCGACATGGTAGTGAACGGTTTTCCGCATGCCCGGCGACTACACCGGGCACGGACATGCGGAACCGCAACTGAACTAGGAATTCGAGGCTTCCAAACGCGGGCGCTGGATCAGACCAAAAGCGTGCTTGAGATGCGGCAAACCCTGCAAGTAGAACCCCCACTCTTCAGGCACTGACTTCAAAGTGATCGTCGGCATCTGCAGAGGGAGCCACTGCGGGCGCTCCGGCTTCCTGAGTAAGCGCATCTTAGCTTGCTCAGGGGTACGGCCTCCCTTTTTTGAATTACATGGAAGGCACGCGGTCGTAACATTTTGCCACACCGTCTTGCCGCCCTGACAGCGCGGGATCACGTGATCGTAGTTCAACTGCCTGCGCGCGAAATGCTCGCCGCAGTAGTTGCAACGGTAGTTATCCCGTGAGAGCACATTCTCACGCGAGAACTTGACGCCCTTTTTATTCACCGGCACATAGGTCCTGATGCGAGCCACGGATGGGATGACAAACGAAATGCTCGGAGAACACACGACAGCATCATCACCGTCGTGATTCTCCAGCACTTCGATCTCACCTTCAACCAGCTTGCAGATGGCCGTACGCCAATCAACAACCCGATGAGGCCGCATGTCTGAGGAGAGCAGTAACGTGTGGTATTCCATGTGTCTTACCGCCTTGCGTCTCAGCCGCTCAAATCAGCGACCACAAACCGCGGCGCCAATCACAGTGGCTGACTAAGGATTGCCCAGAAATCCGAGCACATTCTCGTGTCACTAACATAGTTGTATGCATGCCAGAAGTACCCGGCTTGGCCCCACCTGGCGCTCCATGAATTGCGCGCCAAGAAAGCACCGACCGTTCCGTCAGGCATCACCTTATTGTCATCGTACCCGCACAATGCGACCGCATGGCCACCCTGCAAAGACTCGGTGCTCTTGGGCCGACTAAGCAACCCCTTCCGCGCCATGTCTGAAGACAGGAAGTACGTGTAGACGTCGAAACCGTACTCAATCAGGTAGCCCTTCGCAAGGGTGACCTTCATCGTCTGAAGATCTCCGTTTGCGATCGCATGGTACGAAGTGATCTTCTTGGTAGCTGCCGCATCCCATAGCTCACGCGAAGGATTCACAGCGTACTTGGATGTGTCATACGGCCAAGCCAACTCATCGACCATGCCGTACTTGGCCATCGACTTGATAGCATCACGAATGTATGCGCCCGAATCTTCATTCTCCGTACCCTCAATCAGACGAGTCGCGTAGTATGTGAATAGACGCGATACGTTGATAAACTTGGACGGCGGCGGGGGTACCGGAGGATCAATGGGTGGTGTCGTTGTCTGAGGCGTGACGGTAGTCGTGAACGTCACAACTCCAGTCGCCGACGTAACGACGTTGCTCACCACGACTTGGGCAGCAGCCTTCGGGGCAGATACTTCTGTATCAGCATTCGCAAAAGCTTCTGTGCCAGGATCCAGAGCATCTTCTGAGCTAGTGCTATCAGCAGCTTCCGCATTGGCTTTACGACCCTCCCGTACCTGGTTCGCTTCCACAAGCGAAGCTGCCGCGTTGGCCGTGCAGCTACCGATGTCCGCCTGATCCTCTACAGGAGGGCAGAACTTGCGAAGATCTACAGACGGCGGGGGAGCCGTAAGCGGCCCCTCGAACTTGAGACGGAACTTCTTGTCTCGCGAATCCTGAGGTTGTCGCTTCCAACCATTGAGCGCAATTGTGCGAGGTTGACCGTCGTCATAATGGCCTTGAACTGCTTTCATATCACTACGTACACCATCAAATGAATAGCTGGGGTGCAGGTACTCGAAACCTGTCACACACGATTCAAAGTCGTGTTGTCCGCCTCGGATCACCCCAATAGACCGGGCTCACCGGCCCAGAAACGTCTTGTACCCCTCAGGGTCACGCTCTTTCAGCGTGCTCTCAAACTGCCGAAGATGACCGCGCAGCCTAGCGACGGTGTCTCCCGTCCAGTCCTTACTATCAACCCACAACGTGTAATCGAGCTTGTCCGACGTGTGTTGGTACGCGCCGTCTTCATCAGCATCCATGCTGAGCGTTCTCACCGCCGACAGAGATAGGCCGCTATCTTCAGAGAGCGCGACCTCATCCAGTAGCGTGATCGTGGTCTCGTCGCGCCGGCTGTCCTCATCCTTGTCCGGGTCACTGAGATCCTGTTGCACCGTATGCGGGAAGAGCTTAACCGCCTCTTCCCACAGCTCGTAAGGCGCCATGTCTTCAGCCGGCTCAGGAGGCTCCCACCCTGCATAACCAGCAGCGCGCATCGCTACGCGCTCGACTAATATCTTGTGTGCCATGTTTCTGCGGCTACACAAGATATTTAGCGGAAGACGCAGGAGTCGAACCCAAGACCTTTCGGCCCGCACTCGGTAGCAACGAGGCCCCTCCCCACGGAGGGTTCATCTTCCAAGATTCATTTTCAAGCACGCATAAGACGGTCTTCGAGGTCTGCCCCTCCCTCGATTCAAGCTTCCGAACGTAAGAGTAAGCGAGTGGCAGTTCGGGCACAGCAATGTGAGGTTGTCCTCTGAGTTGTTTTTCCAATCGCCGTCTAGATGCTCCACTGTCAGTGGAACGCGCCCCGTAATTGGATGCACTTGCGCCCAATCACACTTGGTGCACCTGGACCCATACTTCTCGAATAGGTACCGTCGAATGTGTCGATTGATCTGACCGTTAACATGCATCTCTAGCACGGGCTCTCCGCCTAGCCATGCCGCAATATAGGCCGGATAAGCCTGATCGCGCATACGCTTCGCGTACCGTCTACCGCATACAGTAGAACAACAACGTTGCCGCGGATCGCGAGTCTGAAAGCTTTTTCCGCACGGGCAGATCAGAGCATGCTTGTTAGCCGGCTGCTGCGTACTCCAGTAGGCTTTGGATGCACAAGAAGCGCTGCAAAACACGACACCACGCAACGCGTTACGCTTTAACTTCTGAAAAGCTGCTCCACAGTAGTGGCACGTAACCTCACACCAGGTTCCAGCTACCGCTCGTCGCTTTGGTTTAGTTCGATTAGCAACTGTAGTAGAGCAAGACCGAGAACAGAATTTCGGATTGTTGGTGGGCGAGCTGCAACGAAGACACGAATGCTTATACATTACAGAGCCCGCCCGACGCACAAAATCCGGTAGCGGAGAGCTGAATAATCGAAATCCACACCTTGCGGTGCCATCCGGTTTCAAATCGGCGGCAGACCCTGTCTGCTTAGCTCTCCATGGCGGAAGCCGGAGGAATCGAACCCCAACCCCTTTCGGGGTCGCACCGCTTTCGAGGCGGGCCTGATCCCACGACCAGTTCAGCTTCCTAATTTTCGCTAACAGCTCGACTCGACCGCATCTTATCGAGCGCTAGTTTGGCCCCAGACGCCACCTCTGGATCGTCTGAAGATGCTTCCTCGATCAGGACCATCTCCGCGACAGGCCACAATCGCCGCACAGCTCGACGTAACGCTAACTTCTCAGTCACGCTCGCACGCGCTAGATAAGTATCGAACCAGAGTTGCATCTCGGGGAGCTTTCCCCGGTCGGCATCCGTGGCGTTCTCCATCAAGTGCCGTAGCTCGTGTAGCTTGTTGATGACTTCTTGATCCACCACCAGCGCTACACCAACGGCGGCTAGTTCCATGCGCTCGTGCAAGCACCAGCGACAGAACGGATTCTCGCTGTAGCCGCCCGCAGAGCGCTCCGGTTGGTCACGATAGCAATACGGGCAAACCCGACACATGGCACCCCAGGCAGGAATCGAACCCACGTGATCTTCGTTCGAAGCGAAGTGCCTGTCCTCTAGGCTACTGGGGCAAAATCAAACGGCGCTCTCGGAGGGAATCGAACCCACGTAAACAAGCTTAGGAGGCTTGGGCCTGTCCTCTAGGCTACGAGAGCAAAACGAAACCACTTACACCATGTACGGGACAGCGAATCCGCCATCGACCAGCGACTTGTTCACGTTGAACAACACTGAGCCGTCAGGTGCCAAGACATCAATGCTTGCCAGCCATCGGCCGTACTTGTCACTCTTCTCAGTCGAGATCCGTAGCGAGCCTTGCGCGCACAGACGTTCAAGCTCTGCTTTCGCCACCAGACCCGCTGCACGTGTGGAGCCCTTCAGCTCCGGCGTGTTGATGCCCAGCAAGCGGAAGTCCATCGTCGCGATTAGATGGAAGCCCAAGTCAACAGCCAGAATCGCCGTGTCACCATCAACCGCTCGGATCAACGTCGCTTTGTACTCGTACATGCACAAGCCGACGTATAAGGCGCTCCCGGCTGGATTCGAACCAGCATCTGACGGCTTAGAAGACCGTTGCCCTTCCTATGGACCACGGGAGCATTGGAGCGACCTGGGGTATTCATTCCCTTGGTTGAGGCACGGTCGCAGAGCCCCGGAGACGCGGGTCGGAGTCGAACCGACGAATAGCAGTTTTGCAGGCTGCCCTCTTGACCACTTGAGTAC
>WUUC01124306.1_pt1 | contig 66851 bp, 113 predicted proteins | sample 6278441 | NCBI WGS metagenome assembly WUUC01 (sample SAMN13675441, study PRJNA597444) | soil metagenome | isolation source: soil | place: USA: Washington | collected 2017-10
CAGTCCAGAAGAGCGTTGACCTCAGGTGGCGCGTCCTTGGCCAGGTCCGGAAGAACATCAACCTCCAGTGGAGAGTCCGTCAGACTGTCAGCAAGGATATAGACCTACGCTGGCGCGTTGCGGAAGTAACCCTCACCCGGATTCAGAAGGACATTGACCTCAGGTGGAAGGCCAGCGCTCGTATCCAGCGGGACGTGGACCTGAGATGGGTGGTGGAGTCTGAAGAGTTCGTTGTCATAGTGACCGGATTCATCAAGCCGAAGATATACGCTGAGGGACAGATAGCACCCAAGGTCCAGGCAAGCTGGCAGGTGGCTCCCAAGGTTAGCGCTGAAGGACAGATGAAGCCTAAGGTGTATGCTGAGGGTCAGGTAGTACTGAACTAGGAGAGGAGGCAAGTGGAGAACCTAGGCACCATCACTCGTGGTGATGACGAGGTAGTACAGCTTACGTGCCGCAACGGTGACAAGACCATCAGGAACATCAGCACGGACACCTTCATATTCACCATGAAGCGTAGCAAGTTTGACACCGCGTTCCTGGTACAAAAGACCAGTGCTGCTGGCATCGTCAAGACGAATTCAGCGGGAGGCCAGCTTGAGGTGACGCTGGACCAGGATGACCTCCTGGTGCTCAATCGTGAGCAGCGCTACTATGCAGAACTGGAGGTGACTGACTCTGGAGGGAAGAAAGCCACCACCCACTTTACCGTAGACTTCCTGCTAGACCTAGCATAAAGTGAACCTAAACGAAAGGAGCAAACTGACTTATGGCAATTGACCCGGCAGAGATACTGGTCAAGCGTTCAACCGGCTCAGCCACTGGCAGCGGCAACGCGGCAACGGCCACGGCTGCTCAGTCTCTGGGTGGCCAGATGTCCTCAAGCCAGATAACCACGGCTACCCTCAATGAGCTATTTGACGACGTAAGCGGCTCGGAAAATGCAGCCAGCGAAGTAGAGTACCGTTGCTTCTACTTCCACAACTCTGACGCTGCGCTCTCCCTCACTGGCTCCAGGGTGTACCTCTCTGGTGAGACAGCGGGTGGCGCTGGCATCGCTATAGCTCTGGACACCATAGGACCTGTGGCGTTCAACTCAGCCTCTCCTATGGCTGACACGGTGGCCGATGAGAACACAGCGCCTTCACCGGCCCTGACCTTCTCTTCACCGACGAACTACGCCGGTGGCCTGGTGGTTGGCGGTGATGGCATCGTTGGTCCTAATGAAGCCTTCGCTGTGTGGGTAAGGCGTACAGCCGCCAACAGCGCTGCACTTGACCCGGATGGCGTGGTCATCCGTCTTGAGGGTGACACACTGCCATAACCCTTAGGTATGGGTAGGGGGATGCTTTTGTCCCCCTACTTCTGTACAATGTCTACTCGGCACAAGGCTAACAAGGACGAGGACAGGGAGGGGGAGAGGAAGCCGCTGTTCATGCAGAGGGACTACCACCAGCTACCTCAGCCGGTGTTCAAACGCGCATGTGTGGCTGTTGCGGTTGGTCTCTTTACCATAGGACTGATTCTTGGATGCACGCCTCTTACGATACTCTCAGTTGTCCTGCTAACCCTGATGGGGATTATCACTATCCTTGTCAGGTATAGATAGCTTGTGCTCCCTGATTACAATGGATATATGAGTCCGTCATTCAGGGAGCGTATAGCCATCTACCTGACGGTAGGCATATTCATCTTCTCGGGTCTTTTCGTGGGACTCTGGGTGCTGACTCCTACATTCTCTGCCACGGGTGGTACCCTGGCCGGAGTGATTCTGGGGACCTTCACAACCGCTCTTATAGGCATCCTTGGCCGGGACATCGCTGAGCAGGCTCTAGTCTCCAGAGACAAGAATGACCAAGATGGGGGTGGGGTTTAGCCGTGCTCTTGGACCTCTTGCAGGGTGTCGTGGTGTTCCTGAGTGTGATGGCCATGGTAGTCCTCTCTGCTGCTCTTATAGAGCTTTGGATACAACGGAGCGAACCCAAGGACCCGGACTACCTGGTGGCCATGCTCGTCTTGAAGTGGCTGAGTATAGTGGGGTGGTTCGTCTGTTGGCTCTTGACCGTCAACTACTCGTGGCGTTTCTATAGTGGAATAGCCGGGTACACCGTGCCAGGGTCAGCAACTACTACCATCTTTTCCATGTTGAGCTTTATAGCCTGCTATGGATTCTTCAGCCTGGTGGGGGTGATTCTCCTGTTCCTCTTGTGGCAGTCAGATAGACCCACCCCTGAAGAGCGGGACCGTAGAAGGCGCGTGGCTAGAAGGCGTCTTGAGGCAGAGCGCCAGAGACGGCTAAGGCGTGCTAGGCTAAGCCAGAGAAGGGAAATGTAGTGGACTGGGGGTATGTGGTGATATACGCTTGGACTATACTATTCCTTATAGCCACTGCTCGTGCCACAACCACGGCCATAAGCAAGACCTATGACCTGAGCACCGATGGCCTGGATGAGTATGAACGGCTCATCTTCTTAGAGGACGCTGAGCACTGGTGGACGGCTGTCTTCATCAACGCTCTCTTGCTGAGCATAGGGGTGGTGGCCATGGTTGACCCCATAGGACCAGACAACCCTGGCACCTGGCACGGGGACTATGTGATAAGCGCCTTCCTCTTCTTTGCTCTGCTCATCAACATCCGGATAGAGCGCCACGGCTACTACTTCCGGAAGAGGAATGACATCAACCTGTTTGGGAGACCACGGGATGAGGGTATGTGGGTATCTGCCAAGCGCACCTTTCTTGGCAGGCGTGCTGAGTGGGACGCGGAAAGCAAGAGAGGACGCGGCCAGAACCACCGTGAGACTGAGCAGGACACGAGAGGGGAAGGCCAGGACAGAAGAGAGAAGGAACAGGACGTAAGGAGCGGGGAACAGGATGTGAGGGGGGATGAGCAGGACGTAAGGGGAACGGAGCAAGACGCGAGAGGCACAGAGCAGGACAAGCGTCAGGAAGAACAGGACCGTCTCTGATAACATCTCTTCTAAAGGGATTGTCAATTCATCAACGAAAGGAGCAACTTGACTACTAGCGTACAGCGTATCCTCTTCGGGGTGCTTGCGCTTCTGTTAGCCATGACTACTTATGTCGTCTGGACGACAGAAGCCGATGCTGCACTACCGCTGAGGACACAAGCAGAGGACCGCTCTAGCGCGTCCTACGGTGGACCCCATAATGACGGCACAGCAGCCGAACCACCGAACACCTTAAACACATGGCGGTTTACCGGAAACGGAGACCTGGACTTCTCATTCAACATCCCCTCAGGGGACACCGTTGATGAGGTTGTGGTCCGTGCCAAGAACTCAACCGGCTCTGGCTCTGGCGTTACCTTTCAGCTTTCACATGGTAGCTGGACGAGCGCTACCCACACTCTGGGGACAGCAAACGCTGGCAACTACGTAGAAAAGGAGTTTGCTCAGGCTATCCCCACTGGCGCTCAGGACATCACCCTTACCGCTTCCAACATCTCCTCTTCACAGAATGACAAGATGATGGTGGACTGGGTGGAGCTACGCGGGACCAGCGGTGGCGGTGCTGACACCACGCCTCCAGTGGTGACTATCAACTCAGGTCCTGGAGACACCTCTGACCAGCAGGCTGACTTCACCTACTCGGCTGACGAGTCTGCCACCTTTGAGTGTAAGCTGGTCATCCCTGACGGGAATGCTGACGGCTCTGACATCGTAATAGAGAACTGGACCGGGTGTAACACCCTTTCCAAGTCTTACTCCTCTCTGGCGCTTGGTGAGTACACCTTCCGGGTCCGTGCCACCGACCTTGCCAGCAACGAATCCGAGACCGTAGGCAACACCTTCACAGTAGACGGCCAGGCACCTGGTGACACCACCTCTCCGGAGACCACGATAGACACGGGTCCGGCTGAGAACTCTGAGGACGCTGATGGGAACGTGGACTTTGGCTTCTCAGGCACCGATGATGTCACCTCAGCGGGTGGCCTCAGCTTTGAGTGCTCCCTGGTCCCCCATGGTCAGACGGCCAGCTTCTCTAGCTGCACATCTCCCAAGTCCTACACGGGACTGATAGAGGGAGAGACCTACAAGTTCAGTGTCCGTGCCTCTGACGCGGCTGGCAACACAGACCCCACTCCTGTAGAGCGGGTCTTCTCTGTGGCTACGGCTCCGGCTGGACCGGCTGCCAACCCAGAGGAGGGTGAGGACTTCACCCTGGCAGGCAACCACTCTGTGTCCACTGATGCCATGTACTCCGGTGGGGAAGCTCTGAAGATGGCTGACTCCTCAGCCGTCTCCACAAGGAGTGTCAACTTTGCCTCTGCCACTGACGTGGTGGTGATGGCGCGTGCTGGCACCTCTGGTGGCAACGCTGCCATTCAGCTATTCGTGGACGGCTCACCGATTGGACAGCCTCAGGACATCACCAACTCTGGCGTCCCTCAGGCGTACACCTATGACGTGGACATCCCCGCTGGCCAGCACACCATTGGCCTCAACGCGGATAACACAGGAACCGGTAGGAACCCCTTTGCAGACGTGCTGAGCTTCCCCGGCTCCGGTGGCTCTCAGCCTCCCACTGATACTGACGGGGACGGCTATGGGGACACCATTGATAACTGTCCCACCGTATCCAACCCGGACCAGGCTGACGCTGATGGTGACGGGATAGGGAACGCTTGTGAATCCACAGGCTCTGACGGAGAGGCACCCACCACCAGCTTGACGAGTGGACCGGCTGAAGGGTCTACTGACGGTGACGGCCTGGTAGCGTTTGGCTTCACCGGCAATGACAACGTAGGGGTCACTGGCTTTGAGTGCTCAAACACTCCCGCTGGCCAGAGCGCTTCCTATACCAATTGTGCTTCCCCCAAGGACTACACCCTCCAGAATGGGTCCTACACCTTCCGGGTGCGTGCCGTTGACGCGGCTGGCAATAAGGATGGCACTCCCGAGACTCGCAACTACTCGGTGAGCGTGCCTTCCTCCAACACCTGGAATTGGAACGTGGGAGCGGCTGATGTCAACATCACGCCGGGAGATGACATTGACAATATCCTGAATAACGTTGTCAGTGCTGGTGACTTGGTAGCCGTTCACTCTGACAGCGATGGCGAGTACACCTATAACGCCTCAGAGTTCATCAAGACCCCTGACGGTGTGGACATCCGTGCCGAACCTGGCACGTTTGAACTCGTGGGTGGACGTGCCTTTGACATGAATCCGGCTGTGGCCATCAACGCCAACTTCACCAACGATAACGCCATCAGTCTCCAGCCTGGCCAGGAGATACGCGGGTTTGAGCTTCGCGGCCTTTCCTCCACCTCTCCCGGTTCTCAGAACTGTGCCGGTGTGGGAATCTTCCTGACCGGTGGTGAGAGCGATGGTGATACGCTCATTGAGTACAACCTGTTCACGGACAACCCCGCTGTGGGGATGACCAATGCTCAGGGTCAGGTGCTCCGTAATGAGTTCACCAATAACTCTAGCGCTTCGTGGGCACTTGGCTGCAACGCTGGTGGCTCTAAGAGCGCCTTTGAGCATGAGGCCGGATACAACTACGTGCACGATGAGAACGGAAACGGCCTCTGGTGTGACAACGGGTGTGAGAACACCCCTGGCCAGGTCAATGACATGTGGTACCACCACAACGTCACCATCAACAATGGCAGCGCTGGCATCCGTGCTGAGGAGACCCCGGACGTTAATCCGTCCACGGACCCGTTTGAGATTGGCTACCTCATAGAGGACAACATCTCAGCGGGTAACTCCCTCCAGACGGGACGTGCCGACATTCACATTCACGACACGGCAAACGCGCTCGTCAGGGACAATGAGGTGGGACGCGGCCAGACGGTGAGTGGCGCTGGCTCCATCAGCAGCGGTGGCACCAACGTGGCTCTGAGAGCTTCCGACTCTTGCCGCTCCTCAAGGCCGGACCTTGGGGACCCACAGTACGGTCCTGTGGAGTTCAGGAATAATGACCTGAACGGTGGCATCATGAGCCTGGAGGAGTACCGCTTTGACAGGGATGACATCATCCTGAGCGGTAACACCAACGTGGGGTCCACCAAGTTTGAGAAGGCAGAGGACGCTAACTGCTCTAGCAGCAACTAGGGTAAACTCCTCTTCTGAGGAGCCTCTACACCCCTCCACCCTTCGCGGTGGAGGGGTTTTTTAGTACCATGGTAGAAAAGGGGTGATACGTGAGTTACATAGATGACCACCCAACGAACTTCATCTGGACGCCACGGGTGGGGAACATGGTGGAATGGGTGCAAGCTCTCCACCCCTGGATGACCTACGTGAACACCTACTGGGACCACCCACCGGATGGCCTGGTACCGCGTAGGTGGCCTCCAGGCTTCTACGATGAGGTGAGCTTTGATGTGTGGGGTGGAGGTCTCACCAGGTCCGGAAGGTACAAAGGCTTCCGTGGCAGGCATCTTAGGCCGAAGCTAGGAAAGCAGATTCAGCGGGAGCTATTCAACGCTGACCACGGACCGCTCATTGACTGGCTGATATACCGGGGACGTATGTGGGTCCGTGGCGTGGGGTGGGTGGCCGCTCCGTGGGGACCACCCGACTCTGACCCCGACCACATGCACCATCTCCACATCACCTATGTGTGGAATTCCTGAGAGGGGGTGAGCTATGCGGGGTGGACTTATACCCATCTTGGTTGTCGTCCTCTTGATTCTTCTGATAGTCTTGCTTCTTAGCAGGATACTTTGAGGAGGGAGGTGAAATGCTAGGTAACTGGAATTACGAGAATTACACCAAGTCCATTGTCCCGCTCATTCTTGGGGTGGTGGCGCTCCTACAGGGGCTGGTGGAGACGGGTGGCCTGGAGAAGGCTGAGATTAATACCGTCATCTACCTGGTGGCAGCGGCTCTCATCGTCTTCTTGGCACCCAACCAGAAGATAGCCAAGGGTCCCGAGATAGTAGAGGGAGACCCCAACCGCTCTCAGCAGATTCTCAGTCAGCACGCTGCTGTAGAGCCGAACGCTGTACCACAGACCGGCCAGCCGAACGTTGAGAAGCCGCTGGCCGGTGAGGTGACGGCTGAGCAGACCACCAGACGGAGGCGTACCCCTAAGGAGTGAGCTTGACTGACAACGGGAGAGTCAGTCCGTATCAGGCCGGGAGACTCCAGGCGCATATCCACCCCACAGCGGCTAGGATGCCTTCTACGCCACGGGAGCGCCTGGAGTGGTGGAGGGGACGGAGGGACGCTCAGAGGACGGCACAGGCCATCCTCGTCTCTCTGAGTGGATGCTGGAGGGGACTTGAGGAGGTGATGTTGCAGGAACCAACCATGGCTTAAAAGACCAGGACGGCTAAGGACCTAGGGAGCAAGCAGAGATGCAAGCTACCTGGAAGGGGTTGGTCCTATCCCCCTGAAGATTAGCGCGGCCTTGGCAGCCGTGCTCCTTACAAGTTTGTTGGTGTTGGCGACAGTGGCCAGTGAATCTGGCACAGCAAGGTACGGAGCCTACTCCGGTGGCACCGGTCAGGACATCGTTGCTGCTGGTGAGCAGTATGTAGGCACCGTCTACGGTCCGGGTGGATTCACCTGTACCGAACTCACGAGCACCGCTGTGGCTCAGGCCACCGGTGTCAAGCTCCCACTAGACCCCGCTGCTCAGATGAGCTACGGGTGGGAGCCTAAGAAGATGAAGCCTGGTGACTTGATGTTCTTCTCTGAAGATGGAGTAGGCATTACGCATGCAGGTATTTACGTTGGTGATGGTCTGATACTTCATGCCTCAGATTACTTCTGGGAAGTGACCATATCGGATTACACGTATATTGATGGATTCGTGGGGGTGAGGCGTATCCGGGGATAGAAACAAAAATAGACCCCACCAACCGCCTGTCTTAGCGCGGTTGGTGGGGTAAGTCTTACAGGTCTCCCTTCTTGGGACCCCATGCACGTTCACAGTTTGAGAGCGTCTTGTCATCGCGGTGAATGGTCTCTACCGCGTCCCTTCCTGGACCACAGTCTATGTAGTCCTTCCCGTGGTCATCACGAGCAAAGATGAGGTCATCACCCTTCCCCGCGTACACCCGGTCATCTCCGGCTCTGGGTCTTATCGTGTCGTCACCGCCACGAGAATGGATTGTGTCGGCTCTCGGGGTGCCTCTGAGGGTATCTCCCCTCTGGGACCCTTCCAGGCTCTTAGCGGCCAATACAGACGCGCTACAGAGCAATATGGCCAGTGTCAGTGCAAGTACTCTCACTACTCCCTCCCGTACTGCTGCATGAAGTCATTGGCTATGGTTATCTTCTGGCCAGCGGCCTCAGCCACCAAGAAGTCACTGATGGTCTTCAGCCGCTCCAGGAGTCCCCGGTCAACATCGTGCATCAGGTTCAGCTTCTCTCTGGCCTGCTCAATGAGGCCAGCGCTCTGGACCAGGGTGCTTATCTCCCTAGGGTCCCGCTGCTTAGGTGGGGTCTGGCTTACCGGCCTTCCTGGTACGCTCATTCAGTCTCCTTTAGTAGTTCGGCAAAGCGCTTGACGCGGTGGACGCGCCTGGCCGTTTCTATGCGCCTTCTCATTACATCATGGAAGTTCTCCCGGCTGGCTTCCACGAGGGGTACCGTGTCCACAACCTCCCGACCGGGAGCCAATATCTCATAGGCGTCCCGGTCCTCAGTCAGCCTCACTTCCCACAGGTCCTGTCTCTCGTCTGTCATTTCACCTCCTCTCTTAGCTGGTGCTCTAGCTCCTCAAGAGCAAACAGAGCCGTGTCCATCAGCTTCTCTAGCTCCAGGTTGGTCAGGCTGCCTCCTATCCTGTGCTTGTACCTGAGCGCGTTCACCTGGTCAGCGCTCAGGGAGTCATTGCCAAACTTCTGGCCATCCGTCATCTGTATCTGGGACACGGTGAAGCCTCCCTCATAGCTCCCTTCAGACTGGTCCATCATAGACCTCTAGCTGCTGCTCTACCCACATGCGGGTCCAGGGGTGGAGCTTTATCTTGTGGCGGTTCTTGAGGTACCACCCCTTGGCTGGAGGCGTCTCACCGAAGTTCCTACCCATGGCACGCCAGTCAGCCAGCATCTCCCTACGGTCCTGCTCTGGCATGGGTAGCTCAGCCTCCCCACCATCGTCCAGCCTGAGTATGTGAGACTGCCAGTGGTGAGCAGTTCCATTCCTCTGGTGGTGGAGCCAGGCACGGTCAAAGTCCATCTTGGCCGCCTGCTTTTCGTCGGCTGTGCCGTAGAAGGTCTGGACGTAGGGACCCCACTCAGCCGGGGTCATTTTCTGCCAGTCATGCAGGATGAGCCGGTGGAGGTGGACCTGGAGCTTCCACCCTTCCGCAAACACAAAGTACTTGTGCCTGAGGATGTACTTGAGGTACGCCAAATGTTTGTTCACTCAAACTCCTGTCGTGTCGCGTGGCTTGTGGCCTTCCGAGACCACCCGGCCAGTGTAAAGGTCAGTCCACTGAAACTTGACCACCTCCACCGTTCTCTCCTCATGCGCCTGTGGGTCATACGCCTCAGGGTCAGCCTGATAGGTGATGGTGTCGTCCCACTCCTTGTAGCGCTGGTGGTTACAGAAGCTGGCCACTTCAGAGAGGTCAGCGGCCTCAATGACCTCAAACGGTTCATTCTTGTCAGAGCCTAGCCGGTAGTCATAGCGGTCCCACACATTCAGCAACACTGCGGTCAGGGGACGCCTGGTGATGTAGTCCAGCTTGTATTCAATCCACTGTAGGGAGTTCAAGCTGGAGCGCTGGATTCTGAGGATGTTGCCGGTGCTCACAATGTGGTCCCGGCTCTCCTCAGATAGGTCCCACCCAGAAGGTGGCTGGTAAACAAACACATACTTGGTCTCGTCTGCCATGTCGCTCCTTTCTAGTACTCCGTAGATGCAAAGAAGAACGGAGAGCGGTCCTCACCCCGGTTGGCCAGTTCTTCCTCCAGGCGTTCCATGAAGCTCGTCTCATGGCCGTCATCGTGGTGGAACACCAGATTCATCAGTTCACTCTCTGTCAGCTTCTCAGGTAGGTCCTCTTCCTCCTCTCCGTATTCAGGCATGATGGCCTTACGGTAGAACTCAGAGGCTTCTATGGCTGTGGTGGCGGCCACCCAGTCATAATCGTTCATCCGGTAGACGTTCATTCCCTCTCCTTTTCAAAGGCCACCATCATGCCAAGCACATCCTGGTAGGCATTGCGGTAGCCGACTACATGACGCTCGTCTCTGTCCACTCCTTTCAGGATGGCCTCCACCACCCGGTCATTCTCCAGCTTCAGGCTGGCTTCCACCCAGTCCTTCAAGTCTCTCCACTGCCTGACCTCCTGGATGTTTGTCTCCAGCGCCATCCTTCCTCCTTTGCTTTGACTGTTTGGGGTGTTCGTATGCCAGAGCGTCCCCAAAGGCTTTCCTGACCCACCAGGGGACGGGGACGTGGCTCTGGAGGAATGAGAAGACATCCAGAGCTATCCCCCTCATGAAGGCCAGGTCCTCTATCAGGGTCTTGGCTTCCATGGCCAGAGTCACCCCAGTGTGGTCCCCCACCACCCATCCGTAGTCCTCGTCATGGGGGTAGCCATTGGCCTCAGCCAGGATGTCCTCTATCTCATGAAGCTCCCGGAACATGGCATTCTTGAACTCGTCCATCTCCTCAAGACGCTCAGCTATGCGCTCAGCGTGGGCAATGGATAGCTGGACCCCTATCTTCCGTGGGGAGTCCTTCCTGGTCTTAATCTTGTCCTGGAGCCACCTGAGGTCATCCACTTCTGTGCTCCAGCAGGACCTCAGCAAACAGGCGGCCACTCTCATCACGCCACAGCGTGTAGGTCGGTTCATCCTCCCTGCCGTCCACGTCATGTAGCTCCACCTCCTCAGGCACCCACCCGAGACGGTCTGCTGTCTCTATGGCTTCCTCAACGGACTGTACCCTGACCCACTGCCTACCCTCAGGCTTGCTGGCAACAATCGTGTAGCCTAGCTTCCCCATACGTCCCACTCCTTTCCTTCCCCATACCGGATGTCCGGAACGGGATAGAGTTCATTGGTCTCCACCTTGGTCTCAATCAACCAGTACCAGTAGCCACGGCCACCAAACTGAACCTTCTCTGCCTTCAGCATCCCCTCCTTGATGTAGCGGTAGACGGTGCTCTCTGAGAGGTTATTCCTCATGGCGTAGTCTGCCACGGTCTCCTGTCTGACTAAAGCTACCATTCAATCCCTCCTTGACTTCAATGTGACAACCTGTAGCATAGGTCCCGGCTAAGACGAGGGATGCCATAAAAGCTACCCTGTCTGGAGGGGTACCTAATGAAGAGAGTCCTGTCCATCCTTGCGCTTGCGCTGGCCATGTCTTTGGTCCTGGCCATGCCTGCACAGGCTTACACTGGCGTGGCTAGCTGGTATGACCTGCCGGGTAACTACACGGCCTCAGGGGATGTTTACGAGTCTTACGATAGGACCTGTGCATCCAACACCTATGACTTTGGCACATACCTGACGGTGACGAACCTGGCCAATGGCTGGTCTACCACTTGCGTGGTCACTGACACGGGTGGCTTTACTGAACTGGGTAGGGATGTTGACCTGAGCTATCAGTCAGCCGTGGACATTGGCATCATCTATGCCGGTGTTGCTGACGTGGACATCCAGGTGTCCGGGTATGACTACTGGTGGTATTACTACAAGCAGTACTAAGAGGGGTGGGAGAGTCGGCTGGATATGTCGTCCAGCCGACATTTCATGCTCACCGCTTCCTCATCGTCACCTCATCCTCTACCAGCGTCTCCAGCTTCACCTTGAGGTCATAGGTGTCAGCCTCATCCAGGCCGTACTCTATGCTTACCTCGTCAGCTAGCTCCTCAATGAGAATCTGTAAGTGCTCACCCATCCCCTACCTCCCGTAGTCCTTTAGCCTCAGACGGGTCTTGAAGCGATTCCACCAGAGCCGCCTGTCTATTCTTTGCTCTACGTAGCCGTCACCCCAAGTACGCCAGCCGCCACACACCGGACAGTCATAAAGTCCCGGAGCGTCTGAATTGCACGCGGGACAGAATCCGAACCTGAAGCGTATCCACCCACGGACGAGCTTCAACCACTGGGTGAGGGTGTAGCGGGGTGGCCTGTAACGCTTCCTAATCTCAGGGGTGCTCATCTGGATTCCTCCTCATCGCCTCCATCTTCTCTGTGACCTGCTCTACCAACTTCTCAGCTATCTCCTTTCCCGACATGCTCCAGAGGAGTTCCCCGGTAAACGGGACCATCACCTGAGGCTTGCCACGTCCCTCTATCTCGGGACCCTCAGCCACGAGCGCGGCCAGGTTCTGGGTCATGAATTCGTCATACTCCACAGCGTGGTAGGTCTCTCCGGTGTCCAGGTCAATACGAGGGGAGTACTTGATACCCCTGACCCAGATAGGCCGGTAGGGTAGGAGCTTCAGAGCCGCGTCCCTCACCCCGGCCAGCTTCATCTCTGTCTCATTCATGGGACCTCCTGAGCGCCTTCCTCCTACCTGAGCGCTCGTGTCTCACCCTCCAGGCCACCATCATGGCGAAGTTTGCCAGGTCAGCAGACTCCTGGATGATGTTCTCAGCAACCCTGGCACGGTCCTCAGGGTCCAGGTCCCCGAACTCAAACAACTCTAGCTCGTCATGAAGCTCCTTGAGTTCCTGCTTGAGACGCGTGTCCCCGTAAGTAAGGTCCATGTCGTCCCATCCCCGTTTGTGGGAGTTCTCCTCTAGCTTCTTGGTCATCTCCCCCTTAAACCACTCTACTCCCTCGTGGGGATGGGTCATATCCGTTCCTCCTTTAGTTCCTCCCGCTGAAGCTCCTCATCCGTAGGCCAGGAGGCTGCTGGAGGCCAGATGCTAATTTTGTCAGCCGGGTTGTCCACATAGCACCTCTCGTGATAGTTCACGAGGTTGCCACTCGGGTGGTTGGTCACTGTGATGTAGGCATCCTGGTCCTCTATCGGCTTAGCACACAGGGAGCACTTCATTCCACCTCCAGCCTTCTACGCTCGTCTCCTGAGGCTCCCATCAGAGCCAGGGTGTACGCCTCCATCTGGTTCACCATGTCCTGGTCAGCCGTGGCCGCCTTGGAATCTATCTGGTAGGGGTCACTCTCCATCCAGTAAAGCTCCCTGTGGCCGCTCTCCCTGAGGATGAAGGCTTTGGGACCCTCCCTGAGAAGCCACCAGTGGCCGCTTGGCTCCTTGGCTCCACCGGGGTTGGACTCGGGACCATAGGCCGCTGAGCCGCTTGCCAGCATCCTCTTACGCCAGCCGGAGCCGACGCCATCCCCAAGGAGAGGCACCAGGCTCCACCCGTCTACAGGCACATCCGTGGGGGAGGCACCAGCAAGCTCCATCGTGGTGGGGAACAGGTCCAGGTGGTTCACGAACTTGCCAGACCTCAGACCCTGGATTACGCCAGCGCCATGCACGAAGAACGGAACCTGAGCGCTCTCCCAGTAAGGCCGGTCCTTCCTCTCCAGCCGGTGCTCAGCGTGGTGGTAGCCATTGTCAGAGACAAAGAAGATGACCGTGTTGTTAAGCTGGCCGGTCAACTCCAGGGTCTCATAGATGAGCTTGATACCCTTCTGGTCCAGACCCCTCAGTTCTTCCTTCTTGCCCTCAAACTCAGACTGGTGTCCGGTGACGGCTGGTAGCTCCCTCATCCAGCGTGGCTTCCCACCGGTGTTGTCCTCATTGGTGGAGGGGACATCACGCCTGTCACCGTCATACATGTGCTCGTATTCCGGCTCCGGGGTGTAGGGACGGTGGGGAATCGTGGGACAGTAGTGAGCGAACCAGGGAACGTCCTTGTTTACGGTGACGAACTCAGCACAGTCCTGAGCCGCCATGATGGAGGGGTTGACCCCTTCCACGAGGTCCAGGCGCTGGCCGTCCACGTTGGACCACGCCTTACCGCCATCGTCTCCACCGACCTCTACCCACCTGGACCAACCCGGTGGCACGCTCTCCTCTGAGCCGTGGCCGTTGATGTACTTCCCGAAGTGTCCGGTGACGTAGCCAAGCTCCCTGAGATAGACCGCTATGGTCTTCTGGTTGAGGTTCAGCGGTGAATCCACAAACATGTTCCAGGTGTTGTTTACGTTGACCTCGTGGGTGTTGACGCTGAGGCCGGTCAGAAGAGAGACCCTGGCAGGACCGCACAGCGGTATGTCAGCGTGTCCCTCCTCAAAGTTGATGCCTAGGTCCCTGATGACCTTCCGGGTAAACGGCATGGGGTCCATCATGTAGGGAGGGTGGTCATCGTCAATAATCCAGAGAACGTTCAACGCTTCCTTCCTTTCTTTGGCTTTCCGGTTACAACCTTACTAAAGCAGTGCCAGCAGATGGTGTTCGGCTGGAGCACCCTACGCTTACAGTCCTCAGACTTGCACTCAAACTGAGCACCCTTGTGGAGGGAGTCAAAGTCAAGCTGCTCACTCATCATTCTCCCATCCCCGGTGGAGGGACAAACCCCTCAGGCATGTAGAGTCCATAAAAGTAGTGGCCGTTTGCCAGCAGCCAGACTTCCTGGTAGGTGCCATTAGACGAGCGCCTGTACCGCACCAGTCTATCCCCCTCAGGCGCTCCCCAACACATGCCGGACCACCACACAAACTCAGGAGGTGGCCAGGGAATCCGGGAGGGGATGATGTAGTGCATGGGGTCCATGACGTTTCCTTCTGGGTCCATATCCCTCCTTAGCCAAACCACAGCCACCACTCGGTGGCCATGCTGGTCAGCATTATCTTGACAAACAGTGCCAAGAATGCAAGTTTGGCAGCCAGTATGAGCCACCCACCCAGTCTGTGCAGGATGGCTGCTATCCAGATAAACGGGTCATACATTGATGCTCCTTTCACGAAAAAAACAGGGGACCCCTCGTAAAGGGTCCCCGATTGCTACTCTCCTAGGCGTAGCTCTATGAGCCTCTGGAGCCTTGCTAGCTCCTTACGTAAGCGCTCTATGAGCTTTTCGTCTTCGGTGTCCACAGCGTAGTGAATCTCAGCCTCTATGAACTTGAGACCTTCCCTGGCCTTCTTGTCCATTAGTACTGGACCAGAGCCATGCCGCTGGCCTCATCCTGGCTAACAAGTTCCCCGTCCTCATAGACTTTGATGGAGATGTCCCCACCGGTCAAGTCAGGGGTGTTGGCGCTGACGCTCAGGCCGGACTCTGCCTCCTTGGTGAAGGTGTAGGTCTCGGATGTTACCTGCTCATTGATGGACGTGCTGAAGGTGTCGTCAAAGATGCTCACATCCACAGGCTCAGAAGCCTCAACTACCACTTCAACCTGGACCGTTCCACTACCAGCAGCCGGAGCCGCTGAAGCGCTGGCCGAAGCTGAGGCGCTAGCAGACGCTGAGCTACCGCTGGCTCCAGCGAAGATGTCATACTCAGGCTGTGTCAGCTTGTGCACGTAGGTGCCACCCTCATTGACAAACTGGGTGGTCCTTTCCTCACCGGTGGCGCTGATGAGGATGGTCACATCGTAGGTGCCATCACCCATCTCCTGGACGTTCAGAATCTCATAGGCCGTGGTGTCTGAGCCTATGGCTGTGTTGATGTCCACCCATTCTGCCAGGGTGAAGTTTTGCTGGTCGGCTTCCGTCAGGTTCTCATAGGTGTACTCAAAGTTGCCGCTTGAGGCCGCGTTGTAATAAGCCTCAGCATCTGCAACCACGAGGTCAGCCGGGTTGCCGGTCTTACCACTGGCAGGCTCCTGAGCCACCTCAGTGGCCTTCTGAGGCTCTGCCTGACCCTGGTTAGGGGTAGGGGTCTCCCACACCTCTGGGGGGACTACAGCGGCCAATCCTACAATCAGGACGACACCCAAGGCCAAAAGACCCAAGACGCCAATCACTAACCACTTAATTACTGCCTTCATGTTTCCTCCTTGGTTTCTTCGTTTGGTTTGTGGTGGGGGAGCCTTCACCGCTCCCCCTGTTGTGTTACTGGTTGCGCCTGTGCCTCAGGTAAAGCTGAGAGGCACCGATGATGCCACCGACCACCAGGACCACTCCCAAGAACAGCGGGAGGTTGAAGCCACCCGTGGCCGGGAGTTCCTGAACATCAGGTGAGGCTGGTGCCTGGTACTGATACTCAGCAGCAGCCGGAGCACTGGCCTCAGCCGTGGCCGAAGCGCTAGCGCTGAAGTCAGGCACGTCAGTCAACGTGGACGGGTCATCGTTGAGGCCAGCGCCTGGTTCGCAAAGTCCACTCTCCAAAACAGCGCCAGCGGTGTCACAGTCGGGAGTGTCGTCACCGACCACCTCACCACCCACTACGTTGTCTCCAGCATCACGCTGGAGGTTGACCCCTCCCTGAGACAGGTTGGGGTCCTGAGCGAAGGCTGGAGCGGCTGTTATCAGCGCTAGAGCCAACACACTCAGAAGCAAAGCAATCCTCTTCATGTTTCTCCTTTGAACGTTAATGATTATTCCTTGACATCTAATTACTCATTTAGCGGGAGGGAGCCGGGGATATACAGGCCACCATGCAGGTGCTGGCTCCCTCCCTCCCAGACGTGGTATCTCCTTTGACTACCTTCCTAATCTCACCTCCTTAATGTATCTTAACATCATACCCAGTTTAGCGCCTCCCTGAACCACTGGTAGCTCTCAGCCGTCACAGCGGCCATGGCTCCTATGGTGGCGAAGACAAGCGCTATCGCAACAATCACCACAATGGCAAAGATGAAGTTACCTATGTAATTGCCTATCTTGTGACCGGTGCTCTGTTCCTCGTCCATCAGCCTCCTCTCTGCTGGTGGAAGCCTTCCACCTGTGGTGGTTCGGTGGCGGCGTAGTAAAGCTCATGCCTCATCAGGGACATGATGGCTCCGTGGATTCTGACGGTCACTACGCTGGTGCCAGGGTAGCTCCTGAGGACGCTTCCGGGTTTACCGTCAGCGGTCACTACCGGAGTACCTGGAGCTATGTCCCTCTCCACAGCCATTAGTGGAGCCTCCTTAGCACGCCTGCACAGACCTGGCACGGGGTGATACGCCAGATGGTATCAGCCTTGGTTGCGGCTCCTGGTGGCACGGTGTAGCCACAGAGCGTAGTCCCCTTGTCGGGGTCCACGATGTGTGCTACGCCACCAGGCACCACCCTGGCGTAGGTCCTATCCTTTATCGCCATCTCCCTCCTCTCCGTCTCTGTTGATGTAGAAGCTCGTCAGGAAGCGCTGGCCGATTAGCTCAGCCTCAGTGGTCCGGCCTTGCTTCAGTAGCATGGCGGCGTTGATAACGTCACCAAGAATCTGCATGAAGTAGTCATGGCCGAAGACCTCACCCGAGCACGCGGTGTAGATGTGCTCTCCGTCCTGGTAGAACTCCACCACCCTGTCATCCTGCCTGACATCGTATTGAAAGTGACCCCGGCCAGCACGAATCTCTGACCGGGTGTTGATGTCTACTCTCAGGGGGATGTCTGGCGTTGTGTCCCGCTTCATTAGATGAAGGTGGCCAGGTACTGAAGCCAGACGGCTCCATACCACACCACCGCAAAGACGATGGAACACACCCCGAACAGGACCACGAGGGACACGAGCGCGGGACCCAGAGCGGCCAGCTTGCTGCCACCCATGGACCGGTCTACCCAGTCTTCTCTCCTCATCATCTCAGTGTCAGCATCAATTTCATGCTGGTAGAGGGGAGGTCCGTACTCCCGATTGACGTAGCCGGGTGTCCGTGGGTCAGTCCCCCTGAAGTCAAGTACCTCCAGGGGTGTGGTCAGGCGTTCCTCCATCTCTTCCTCCAGAGCGGCCTCAGCCTCCCATTCCTCATACCTCAGCCGGTTGGCGTGGTAGCCATGGTAGGCAGCATTCACCCACCCCGGTATGGTCAACTCTTCAGTCATCTTCTCTCCTCAGCTTGTATGCTGGAGGCGTACTGCCTCAGCAGGAACTTCACCTTCTCAAGGATGAAGCCGTATGGAATGCGGTGGTCCTGGTCCATCTTCAGTCCCGAGAGCAGACCAAACTTGAGGTCATGATGGATTATCCACGCTGCATAAGTGCAGGTGCTCCCGTCCCAGAGCTTCACCGCCTGAGCGTTGGCTTTAGGCATGACGCCATTGACCACGAACTCAGCCAGGTTCAGAGCCAGGTCAGCCGGACCGCTCCCACCGTAGCCATACTCAAAGCCACTCGGTGAGTGGTGGACGAGCTTATGAGGCACGTTGGTGGCAACCACCCCGTGGTCCATCCTCTGGAGTACCAGCGCCTGTGTCAGCGGTGGGTCTTCCAGGTAGATGTCCCCTAGGTTGTCATGGCTGCCAGGGACCAGGACCCATACCCGGCCTTGCTTTGAGGCACAGATGGGACCTATGCCAGCGGCCACGGAGTCTGGGTCAGATAGCGGCCTCCCGCATACCTGGCAGTATGTCTGTGGAGCCTCACCGGTGTCCATGGCTAGTTGCTCCTGTTCATCGTTCACGCTTCCTCCTTTCAGTCCAGGAGTGTCCCCAAGGAGACCTCCATGGCCTCAGCCAGAGCACTCACGGTGGAGACCCTGGCATCCTTATAGCGCTGTGTTTCCAGCTTGTAAATTGTCGTCCGGTTGACATTTGAGAGCCTGGCAAGCTGAGCGCGGGTCAGGCTTTGTACCTCCCTGACCCGCTTCAGGTTTCTTGCCAGCCGTTCCTCAACCGGGAATGTGTCTGGCACTTACTCCCCTTTCTTGAGTTCCCGCTTTATCTGGTCACTCCAGGTCCGGGTCATCTTCCGGAGAGCTTCCAGGTCTTCCAGGTACTCCTGGTACTGACCCGGCTCCAGGTCCAGACCCTTGAAGCCACCCTCAGCGTTTAGCTCCTCAGCCTGGAACCTTGCACCAGACAGGAACAGCCTCAGCTTCTCAGGATGGCTCAGGTCCTGTGGGACCTCCTCAGCATCCTCCACCACCTCAGCATCCTCTACGGACTCGTCAGTGGCGTCCTCATCGGCCTCAGGCGCGTCAATAGCCTTCTGGCCGGAGATGCTGGAGACCCGCTTCCTCAGCTTGGTGTTGCTCAGGGAGCCGTCAGCGCTGAGGTGCATCAGTTCCGTGTAGGTCTGGTCATCCTTGACCGGAGCGCCAATCTCCACCTTGGACCAGTAAAGCTCACCGCTCTTGATGATGGTGACGAGTTCTTCCCTGTCGTCAGCGTTGAGGTCCTTCAGGCGCTTGTAGCCAGCCACCATGCTCCTGGCTGTGCTGTAGCTCATCTGGTTTTCCTTGGCTACTGTCTTCAGGGTGTTCTCTCCGTAGAACCTACGGTCAGATGCTTCAGTCAGGACAGCGGCCAGCTTCAGCCGCTGCTCACCTTCGTTGGCGCGTAGTGAGACAAGTTCGTTCTCTATGATGTCGGCTGAGCCAGCGCTGAAGACCGGGAGGCCAGATTCATCCTCTGACCATCCCTCCTCAATCACTATCTCTGCCTGCACGTCCTGGATGTTCTCTATGTCCATGTTGCTCCTTTACTCGTGGTCTCTGTGTGTCTTCCTTACCTGAGCCTGAACGTTCTTCAGCACCCGACAGTCAGACGGTGACGCGGGTGCAAAGATGAGTTCAGAGTCCTTCCAGGGTGGTATCAGCTTATAGTGACCTCCTTTCCTGAGCTTCACTTGCCACCCGAGAGCCGGAAGGCTCCCTATGAATCGTCGGTATTCCTTGAGGTCCTTCTGACCCATGGCTACCCCTCAACCACCTCAGCCTTGGCTGGCCGGGAGTAGTAGCCATGGGTGCGGTCCTTCTTGGACGGCTTGATGGTGGCGGTCAGCCTGACCCGCTCACCCTTCTCAACATCCAGAGCGCGGGGTACGGTCCCGAAGACCGTCCAGCCAGAGTCAGCCTTTATGAGCATCTTCCAGACTTCCCCAAAGTCCCCGTCATACTCCTTGACGGAGAGGACCTGACCCTCTATCTGCTGGCGTCCCTCAGGCACATCCTCAGCCTGAGCCTTCTCAGCGTCCCGGTCCTGGTCCCGCTGGTGTGCGTTGAGCACAGCCATCATGACCTTGGATTGAGCGCTGTAGTCGCCATCGGTTATCCGCTTGGTGGTCCCGTAGCGGGTGAAGCGGGAGGCCACGTCCTGAATGAAGCTGTTGTGACCTTCATAGTTCATGAGGAGTTCAACAGCAGCCGGGAATAGCTCGTGGGTATTCTTGATGTTCTCCCTACGCTCCTCATCTTCCTTCTTATTCTTCCTGGCCGCTTCCATGGCCTTCTTTTGCCTGGCCAGGTCCAGAGAGCGCCTGCCGTCCCATTCCATGGTGTTATCAGCACAGTCATGGCCGGTGGCTATGAACTGGCCGGTGGGGTTGTGGCGATAGACCGCCACGTAACGGAGCGTGGCACCACAGTGGTCACAACGCTCATTGTAGGGTCCAGGCCAGCTACCCGCGTGCTTGTAGGGGTAGGCACGGTCCGGAGAGTGAGCATCACAAAGAAGCTCGTAATAGCTGGCTCCGTCCAGGTGCTCTTGAGGGTAGTCAGCAAGCTCTTCCTCAGAGCAGAGTAGGTCTCCATCGTAGGAGTAGGGTGGGTCAGAAATGAAGCTCCCCACGTAGGTGTAGTCAGCCGGGTCAATGGCGCTTGGTCGGTGGATGTCTTGACGGGTCATCATTACTTGGCCTCCTTGGATTGGTTGGTGAGGGGGAACGGCTTACTAAGTGCCGTTGCCTTGACCACCCTCACCTGAGTTCGGCTGAAGCCGGAGTCACTTGTGTAGACGATATGTTGCGTTGTGGTCATGTTTCCTCCTTGGTGGCGGGGTGGCGGCTTAACGCCACCCCGTCAGACTACGCCTGTGGCTGTCTCATGTGGACACGGACACGCTCATATGGCGCTTGCTTGGCCTCTGCCTTACGGGACCAGTAGACGCGGCGACTCGGGTAAACCAGCCGGTCCCGTGTCCCAAGGTGCTGGCCATCGCGGGTCCTGAATAGGGTCAGGTTTACGTGAATCCCTTGGCCGGTGATGTCCTGGTACTCCGTGGGGAGACCCAGAGCAACCAGAGCTTTCTTGGGAGCGGCCACATCGTCACCGTTCTTGGATAGCTTGGCTTCGTATACAACCTCTGTTATCTCAGTCATATTTCACCTCCTCTCAATAAGTGGTGGGGTGGCAGCCTAAGCCGCCACCACCCCGTTGACCTGAGCTTCCGTGCTCAGGATGAGGTCCAGGACCTTCTCAATCCTGGACAATGCCTTTATGACCGCCTTGCCAGCGTTCTCACCGGCATAGCGCTCTATATAGGCGCGGGAGCCAAGATGCTCTCCCTCGTCCCCGAAGCCGTAAAGCTCAGCAAGGACAGCGGCCACGGTCTCAGCCACCACTTCACCGGTTTTGTAGGAGGCACCCTTGAGGGAGCCAACCTTGTCATCAGCGGCATGTGCTAGCTCGTGGAACCAGGTACGCTCACCAGTGCTCAGGAGCCTGATGTGCTGCTGGCCGGGAGCGTAGTAGCCAAGGACTCCACCCTGGCCAGGCGCGTAGTCCACGCTGACCTCAAGAGCCTTGGCAACATCGTAGAGGGGAGGAAGCTGGACCGGCTGATACTCAGGCCGCTCAATCTCCTCACCGTCCGTGTCCTCGTAACCAAGGACGTTGATGCCTGAGAAGCCGATGATAATTTGCTTGCGCTTCTCTTCCCCGGTCTCCTCATCCTTCTCAGTAATCCAGATTTTGACTGGCCTGAGAATCTGGAAGAACTTGCTACCCTTCTTGGGGTAGCGTCCTACTGCCTTCCACTGCTTGAACGTCCTGGCGTCCGTGGTCCCGTTCATGAGCATGATGAGGTTGTTACCGAGTGACCAGTTCTCAGAGGGAGCACCGGTCTTTTGCCGACGAATCAGCGCCACCTTGGTGATGGCCTGAGCCATGTCCACCTCACCGGTGAACAGGTCCATGAGCTTGTCTACGGCTGCCTTGGTCTTGTCCTGCATTACGCTTCCTCCTTGAAGTAGTCGCGCAAGATACACGCGATTGCGCCATCTACTGTCCATCCCCACAGATAGTCCTCTATGGTCTGGTCAGCCGGAGCGTTCTCCTCAAAGCGCTCTTCACCAAGCACCTCAACTAGTCCGGCCTTCACTTGCTGTAGTTCAGTCAATGTTCCTCCTTGTGTTTCCTCAGTGGAGTAGCGGGGAATTGAACCCCGGTCCGGAAGACCAGACTGGCCTCCCGTCGAACCCTGTCTACCCCACGCTTGCGTGTATTCAGGGAGAGTCCGTTGTCTCCAACGTCCCGGTAGTAGGTCTTCGCCTGCCTCTCCCTTCCCCGTTACCGTTGTCTCTCGGTGAGACCTCCGCTGGACCATTCTCTCCGGTCCCGTCACTTCGCTGTCTCCGGGTCCCCTGGTTGTCTCTCCGGGGTATTTGTTGCTTGTAGGCATCACTATACACCCTCCACAATGGGTGTCAAGGGGGAATCAAGGGAATTTCTGAAAGTTTTTTCCTGGAGTGCTAAAATGGCTCAGGTAAGCGTCAAATACGATGAAAGGAGACGGAGATGGCACTGGGTGTGGATGTCCAGGGTGAAGTCATAGAGAGGATGAGACGTGAGAAGCTGGTCATGAACCGCAAAGAGTTTGGCAAGAAGGTGGGTATCTCCAATAGCGCGGTGTGGGCTATAGAGCGCAACCCTCAGCGTGCACGTCCCGAGACCCTGAGGAAGATAGCCAAGGCGCTTGGGGTCAAGCCTCATACCCTGGTCAGGGTCAAGCAAGCCTCAAGTCAGTAGGTGTGCTACCATGGCCGCTACGTTGTAAACAATGGTCCCGGACGGTGAAGGACCGGGACCCGAAGAAACGCCAAGGAGGGTTGGCGCAATGGATAGTTTAGCCGAAGCGAGAATCAAAGGCAAAGTCACTTTACAGGGTAAGACCTGGTTTGCAGTGGCCTCCCGCTCCCGTCCGGGACACTTCCACCTCAGCCGTAGGGACCAGTGCTCATGTGAAGCGTCCTTCTACGGCTACCACTGTCGTCACCGGGACCTGTGCGTTTGCGTCAGGTGCCTTGGTGCTGGCTCTTGCGCGGGTGATGATGACGGATGCTGGTTTTGTAGAGGGACGGGTGATGCACGGTGACGATGCTTGAACTGGAAAACTTCTGGCATGCCGACACCGGACCCGTGGTGGTACCGGCTGACAAGATTGCCTCTTTTGAGCGCATCCACAGGACCATATTCTTGGGTGAGAATTTCGTGGGTCCCTTCTACACAAACCAGAATGCGCTGGAGATTACGCTGACCCACGGAGCGAAGGTATACGCGGCTGATGTGCCGGAGAACAGGATTCTCCTGACTATCAACAAACAGGACTAAGGAGGAACGATGTTGCGGCTGAGAATCAAGAACCTGGATGACCTACCCCTGGAGGACAAGGTAGAGGTGGACATCAACGCTCTGGAAGATGAGGAGCCGGTGCCCATGATTGCCGCTGCTGTGGCGCTCTACAAGCTGCACGGCCTGACTGAGGACGGGTCCATGGCTGAGATGGACGATGAGCAGGTAAAGACCAACATGAGGAAGATAGCCTACCGGCCAGCACTGAGGGTGAGGACCTTCCTCTCTAACCTTGAGGAGCGTTACGAGCGGGACCGCTGGCAGCACTGGTTCACCGAGTTTGCCAAGAACGTGGACTACGTGGACGGGGTGGGGGAGTAGTGACGCATCCCGTACCCAAGGACATCTCTGAAAAGGAGTTCATGCAGCAGGTCATTGACTTTGCCAGGCTGACCGGCCACTACTGCTACCACACCCTTGACTCCAGAGGCTCTGAGCCAGGCATGACGGACCTCGTAATCCTCAAGATTACTCTGGAGCGTCCCCTGTTTGTGGAGACCAAGACGGAGCACGGGGAGCTTACCCCTCACCAGCAGATGGTCAGGGATATTCTGGAGGCCATGCCAGGCGCTGACTACCGGCTGTGGCGTCCCTCGTCATGGCCGGAGATAGAGAGGACCCTGACTGGCCGGAGATTCCGGTGAAGGATGAGCCTCTATGCCATGACTGTGGCAGACCCATCACCGGACGTGGCAAGACCGGCCTGTGTCTGCTTTGCAACATCAAGAAGGTAGGCAGCCGCTCCACCTCTGAGGTTATGAGCAGGCAGCCGGTCAAGGGGAGGCGCAAAAGATGACAGCACCACATGAGTTCAGAAGCTCTCTGGACATTGGTGAGAAGGCTGAAAAGGTCCTGGACGAATTCTTTAGCCAGTGGTGGACGTGCACGCGTCCACCAGGTCCGGACAAGGACGGGATAGACCGGGTGTTCTCCAAGAATGGCAAGGAGTTCACTATGCAGTACAAGGCAGACTTCAGAGCCGCCAACACCCGGAAGGCTTTTGTGGAGACCATATCGGTGGATGCTCCCATGCAGATGGGGTGGGCTTTCACGGGTAAGAGCAAGTACCTTTGCTACTGGGTGCCACCCATGGGTGAAGGTGTCATTGTGAGGATGGCCGTGCTCAGGAACCTCCTTGGGGAGTGGATGATGAGGCATGAGACCAAGCCATCCCGCAACGGGAGGTATACGACATACGGTATATGTGTCCCCTGGTGGGACTTCACTGATGAGCCTGAGTGGGAGTTTGAGCTTCCCTGTCCCCCTGTCCTGCTTGAGGAGTGGCAGGCATCTCAGAAGCGCAGAGAGGAATCATGACCGTTGAGATATGGACCGATGGAGCCAGCAATGGTAAGACCGGTGGCGTCGGTGGTTGGGGTGTGGTCCTAAAGGCCGGTGAGACGGTCAAGGAGCTATCCGGAAGGGACCCGGCCACCACGAATAACCGGATGGAGTTGAGAGCCTGCATAGAGGGTCTGAAGGCTCTCAAGAGGCCGTGCAGGGTGCGGCTGACCAGTGATTCAGAGTACGTGGTCAAGTCCATCAATGAGGGGTACCTGGCACGCTGGCAGAGGACCAGGTGGATGAACGCTGGCAAGAAGCCGGTAGCCAACCGGGACCTGTGGGAGGAACTTCTGGAGGCATCTCGGGACCATGAAGTGGAGTGGGTCCACGTCCGTGGACACGCTGACGATGAGATGAATAACCGTGCTGATGCTCTGGCCGTGGCTGCCAAGACAGGGGACCCGGTTGAAAATGTCGTCCAGCCGACAGGAGAGGAGGTCTGTATTCATGACATACCTCCCGAGCGCTGCCACGTCTGCTCTGGGAGGGTCAAGCAGATGATTGATGAGGAGGTCCGGCCAGAGAACATGGTCCAGTGGCTCATTGACCATGATGCCTGGCTACCAGAGGAGTTGAGGGGATGATTATACGATTACAGGACTGGTACTCCGGACTGAGGCTCTGGAAGCATTTCAACCAGCCTGAAGACCACTGCACATGCACCATCATTCCCTGGTGTGTGCTGCACGACATACAACATGAGGAGGCATAGATGGAGAACCGTTGGGAGTTATATGACCAGGTGGACAACGCCTGTAGGACCTACCTGGCTGCCTCATCCAAGCTGAGGAAGCTCAGCGCAAAGAAGGCAGCAAAGCAGGACAGGAAGGTGATGTCTGACGCTCTGGCAAAGCAGATACTGGCTCTGCACGCTCTCAGGGACGCGGTGGAGCTTACCCCTGGTGACTGGGACGACAATGACCTTGAGGTGTCCCTGGCAGCGCTCAGGGGTGAGGTCAACCTGGTGGACCTCTACGAAAAGCAGCGTAAGGATGAGCAGATGATGGAGGCGCTGAAGACAGCGGTCATCTATGACGAGGAAGACAACATCCTCCAGACACCTGACGGTGAGGCGTTTATGGACCCCGGTGAGTACAAGTTCCGTATCCTCAAAGCCTGGAAGGACGATGACGGCCAGCTAAGGGTTGTGGTCAGGAGGGACGAGGATGAATAAGCGGGATTGGCGCTACGCTCAGCTTATGAGGAGTGGCATCATCCACATAATCCGTCAGACGGCTAGGCAGGGATTCAGGGTGGACGCCATCAAGCTCCACAAGAATGACCGGAAGATACTCCGGAACGCCAACCCCACCCGCTCCTACATGCTGGCCGGGGTCCCTCTGGAAGTGGACGAGGAAGGCAAGCACGCACCCTACTCCAAACAGTTCACTCTCATCACCAATGCACCCAAGGGTGGTGGTGAGATGATGAAGGGTATACAAGGTGTTGAGTTCCCTGAAGACTTTGAGTTCCCGGAGCCAAAGGACGAGGACTAAGTGTGCTACCATGCAGTTTCTGATACTAAGGCAGTCCAGCGACGGGTCTAACGTCCTGGACTTTGACCCACGATAGGGAGGCTATACGTGAGTGACCATATTGTAGACGAGTTCGGGGAATACGTCTACGTTCCACCTGAAGAGGACTACCCGTTGACGCGGGGTGGCTTGACGCCTCTCGGGGAAGTGGCGGCCTCCTTTATGAACTTCATAGACCTCCTCTATGAGGATGAGGACGAGCGCCTGAGGGAACTCCGGGGCATGCCTTACCACGAGTATCTACAGACCCCGGAGTGGCAAGAGCTAAGACGGAGCATGGTCAGAGCCGCTGGCTTCCGCTGCCAGAATTGTGGCGCTGGTGATGTTCGGCTGGAGGTGCACCACAAGACCTATGAACGCCTTGGCCAGGAGCATCGTGGGGACCTCGTGGTTCTCTGCTGGAGATGTCATGGCAATTTGCACGGGAGGGAGTCATGAGTGTTTGGCATAAGGCGTGGGCTTACGAGCAGCACCCTCTCCAGGTAGACAAAGAAGGCAACCCGAAGCCAGGCACCAAGAATCCGGCTGCAAAGGCCGTGCTCGTGGCGTTGGCTGAGTTCCCTCAGCCGGGTGTCCTCATCTGCTGGCCAGCACAGGAGACCCTGGCAGAGATGACAGACTTTGAGGAGAGAACAGTCAGGAAGCATCTGGCCGCTCTGGAATCTCAGGGGTACATCACGAGGACGGAGCGCTGGACTAAGGACCACAAGCGCCTTACCGATAGGGTCACTTTTCAGGGGGACCCAAGGCGCTTTGGACCTGGCATGAAGCTACCGGACACAGATTCCGGTAGCGAGGGGGAGCTACCGGAACGTGGTGCCAAAGCTACCGGAACCACGTTCCGGGGAACCGTAAAAGAGAACCGTAAAGAGATTACGTCTACTGACGTAGACGTGGCTGAGGCCACTGACGAGGAAGAGGAAAAGCCAGAGAAGAACGGAAGGACCCACGCTCAGCGGATAGTTGATGAGTTCTATGAGGCTACCTGGCAGGCGGTCAAGAAGCGGATACCCAAGAATGAGTTTGGATACCACATTGGCCGTGCTCAGAAGATGCTAGACGAGTGGGAGCCTACGGAGGAAGAACTGGGGATGCTCACCGATTCCTTCATCAAGGTGATGGGTTGGAAGGGGACCAAGGCCGATGCCATCACCGCTCTTGAGGAGATACGGATGAGCAACCACATGGAGAAGGTCCAGAAGGGGTCAGAGCAGGAACGTGCACGCCAGAAGGAAGATAGGGAGGCACAGAGAGGAAGCCAGCGGGGACCACGGGACGAGCGAAGACCACAGCCAGCGCTGTATGGCACGCGGTCAGACGGAACGTTTGGGAGGCTTGAGTGAAAAGCGTAGAGCACAATGAGGTGATGAGAGCAATGAGCGTGGCCGGGAAGTCCATCCGGCTGAAGCTCAAGGCCATCTATGGGACTCCGGAGGCCGTAGAGAAGGCCGTCAGAGCCAAGGCGCAGAATAAGGCAGAGCTAGAGCACTGGGGGATTGTGTCGTCTAAGGAGGCATTCTCGTTTGAGGATGTGCCACCACCGCTGAGGGAGAACGCCATCATCTCTGTGGCTTGTGCCATGCTGGTCTGGGAGCATGAACAGCAGAGAGCGGCATGAGCGGCTACACGGATGCCATCTGGGACTACACCACGGATGGACTGAGACAGGTTATGTTTCCCGCTGGCGCTCTCCACCTGGCACCCGAGCAGCCGGTCAAGTTTCGTCTTGGCTTCACAGCCTGTGGACGCCTCATCCCGCGCTACGCGCTCATTGACGATGAGATACCGGAGCGCTTCCAGCCACAGCGCTGTGGCCGGTGCATCGTCTGGCTGGCACGCAAGCACTTTGAGGACAAGATGGATGACTGAGGACGAGAGACAGAAGCGCTATGAGGAGATGGTGGACCGCCTGCTGATAGCTTGGGACAGGACGCCAGAGCCTACCAGGAGCCGCCTGGAGGCTATCCTGGACGGGGTGAAGGGGAAGACCCTCCAGGAGCGGGAACAGTGGCTTAGGAGCGAACTGAGCGCCTTGTGGACGGAGATGGCTCCTACAGCGGTGGGACTCTACGGGGTGCTGTCCAGCTACATCAATCGCCAGACCGGGATGACGGTGGAGGATTACGTCTGGCTGAGGGACTATGAAAGGAGGGTCAGTGGCACCGACCAGGGACCGGAGTAAGCCGTGGATGTGCAAGCGGGGTCATGACAAGAACGCGGTAGGGGTCATTTACTCCCGCACCAACACAGCCGGGTACTGTCGGGAGTGCAAGCGCATCAAGGACGCTGAATACGCTGAGAAGCGCAAGCACAAGAGGGACCGCCTGAGCCGCTTCTGTCGCCACAACCACGACACGGAGCTTGTGGGTACCGTCTTTGGTGGCCGGTGTGCCGAGTGCCAGCGCCTTCAGAATCTCAAGTGGTACAAGAGGATGGCCAGGGAGCGTGCTCTGTCTAACCCTAACAGCCTCATCCACGCTCAGCGTATCCCCAACCTCAGGAAGATGAGGTCACAGCTAGGCATGACCCAGAGGGAGCTAGGGGAGCGCTCCGGTGTCTCCCATCACATCATCCAGAAGATAGAGTCTCGTGGCACTCTGGCACGGCCTCACACCGTCAGGCGTCTTGTGGCATTCTTCGCCACGGAGTTCCAGCGTGAAAAGGACTTCAACTATGGCTGAAGACTACAAGCGCGGGGTGTTTCACGGGGTTTGCTACACCCTCAGCGCTCTGTTCGTGGGGAAGCTCCTCTGGTATATGCTGTGGTGGTGGCTCTAGTGGCCGATACCTGGATTCAGCGGAAGGATTCAAAGGGACGCTGGAAGACGGACGCCACCTACATTGGAGAGGGTGCTGAGGAGCGTGCTCAGGCCGCTCTGGAGTGGAAACAGGAGCATGTCCCACAGCACGAGTTCCGGATAGCTCCCCCAAGGAGGCCGATGACGTATGAGGAGATGGTGAATAACCGCTTCCGTGAGAAGCCAGCACCCTCCTCTGAGAGCAAGTGGATAATGGGAGATTGACTATGCACCAGTGCTTTGCCAAGGAATGCCACGAGCGGGTACCTGACCACATGCTGATGTGCTACGTGCACTGGCAGCAGGTCCCCAAGCACCTCCAGAGGCGCGTCTACCGTGCCTATGACCACGGGTGGGGGATAGGCTCTGACGAGCATCAGAAGGCCGTCCAGGAGGCAAGGAAGGCCATAGCCTCTTGACGTGGGAGCGCCACATGAGGGAGCGGGAGAACGTGGTGGAGGCCGTCATCCTCATCCTCTGGCGCTACTGGGTGAAGCCAGCCATCTACTGGTACACCTACCCCTTCCTGAGGACCGTTATCCCCATGCTCAGCCTGGAGTGGGAGACCTACTGCACTGCCAAACGCCACGAGCGGGAGAGGAAGGCCAAGGAGGAAGAGGCCGGAGCCGTGGACCTGGAGGCCGGTCCAATTGTCCACCAGACGACAGATGAGCACGGGAGGCTGTGGAGCGTTGGGAAGTTTGCTCAGAGCACCAGAGATGTCAGGTGGAGCGTCGGAGCCTACCCACGGAAGAGGAAGGTCAGGGTCCGTAGGCACCAGAGTGTCACCCCTGGCTCTAATTTCAGATACGTGAGCTACACCCACGAGGACGGGACGGTGGACTGGGGGATAGAGCGGATACCAGGTACGGAGATTGAGGTGGGGTGGCAGGATGGCTAAGGACAGGGACAGGGAGATATGTGAGCACGGCTGCATTGAGCCGAAGGGGACCATAATGGTGGAAGTGCCACCACCCACCAAGGCATATGATGATGTCTTGGGGTGTCCTAATCCAGGGTGTTACAAGGTGTTTCTAGTCCAGAAGCCTACAAAGCGCATAGTGGTAGAGGGGAGGTGAGACATGCTAAGAGACCTGGCACAGTTCAAGCTGAGAGACCTGACGGAGGCTGGCTGGAACTTCAGCCTGACGCTGGACCATGAGTATTTTGACCGGGACACCAGGCCGCTGTGGAAGGCCAAGTTTTGGAACCACGAGTCTGGGACCACCTTTATAGCTGAGGACCCCGAGATGACCCGTGCCGTTGAGAAGGCTATAGTGAAGCTAGAGGGTTGGCTATACGAGTGAAGGGAGACAGAATGGCCAGGCTGTTTGAGTTTGGGGACAAGGTAAAGGTGGACCACGCTGTGGAGCATGTGGGTGGCCGCTTCGGGGTGGTCATGAGGACGGGTCCTCTGGGAGCGTGGGTCCTCTTCTTTGACCAGAGTGAAGCTCACGTAGAGTGGCACCACCTCAGGGGACCATCTGACGCTGAGTGGTGGGGATTCATGAGGGGGATGACGGCATGAAGACGAGCAGGCTAGAGCGCTACAAGAGAATCCTGGCTGATGAGTACATGGCTCAGTGTCCAGGGGTGACGCGTCAGGAGGCCAAGAGGAGGGTGGAGCCGCGTGCCAGGATGATGCTGATGGTGGTGAGCATCAACGTTCAGGGTGGGAAGCTCACTGAGGCGTTCAGGGGGATGGCTCCGGCCTTCAACCAGGTGGCCAGGTCTATGGGTATCTTCGCCAACACCTACGCCAGCGAAGCTCATCCTCCAGAGAAGGCCAGTCCGTTCACCAGAGCACCGGGGAGGGTCAGATGAAGATTATGCAGGATGCACCCACGTTTGAGGAGTTCATGCACCACGAGCGGGAGCACTTTCCCACGGACAAGGTGCTGGTCCAGGCCATAGCCATCATCAGCGTCCAGAAGGGATTCAGGGACATGACCCCTGAGGAGGTCTACATCATGCTGGTGGAACAGGCCACGGAGATAGAGGAGCACTATGGCTGAAGCTGATGTGATGTTTGACAGCCAGAGCTACTTTGTCTCTGGCCGTCCCAAGGACTACGGTCCTGGCCGGGAGTGCACCATGGGTAAGGGGAGGTGCAAGACCGCTGAGCAGTGTGGGGACCTAGGCAAGGTCCACCGCTTTGTCCACCCTCACCAGCCTCAGACGGAGCACCAGGACCTCATCCTCCTCTGTGCCTTGTGTGAGAAGGACCGGGTAAAGCGCTTCCTCTCCCCTGAGGAGTACCAGTACGGATGGAGGGATTAATGGCAAGGACGGCAGGCACCCCGGCCACGGTGGTGGAGATACTGAGGGACATAGCAGACGAGGTGGAATCCGCTCAGACCCTCAGGAAGGAAAATGACGAGCTTCAGGAGATTGAGCAGGCCGCTCACTTTGCCTGCACTTGCTACCTCAACAGGGGTGAGACCCCTGGCATATTCAGAGAGTCCATGAGGAGGCTGTACCTGGCCTGTAGAAGGGACCTGACCAAGGAGGAAAAGGAGAGGATATGATGCTACAGGCAATGGCGCTTAACCTGCTGTGGTGGCAGTACATGATGACGGCTCCGGCTGTCTACTCCTACTACTGGAGGCCGTATTGAAGGCCGCTGAGGAGCGGGTGGTGGAGGCCGCCATGAACCTCTTCAACTACACCTCCTACCCGGCTGGAGAGCCGGAGTGGGTAAGGGTGCGCTCAGGTGCGTTGGACGAGCTAAGAGAGGCGCTGATAGAACTCAAGAACCTAGGAGGAACCGATGAATCAGACTGAGTGGGACAACCTCTCTGAGGGAGACCTTATACGCCACAAGATGGCCTCAGAAGCCTACACCGTGATGGGTAACTACAAGCGTGGCGGGGTGGTGCTTAGCCGCTCTACGCTGGCCTCAAACCCTCGTGAGTGGGACCTGGTGGCTAGCGCCAGATACACGATGAATGAAGACCTACCAGTACCTGCTCTCATCACCCGGACGGACCTCATAGAGGAGCTTAGGGAGTCCTTCAGCACTCGTCTGAAGAATGCTCAGCATCACGCTGAGAACTCCCAGAGCTTCCAGGAGTTTTGGAAGGGTACCGTGAGCGCTCTTGAGACCTCCATGGATAAGCTGGAAGCCTTGGAAGAGGCAATTAGTGGACCCAGAGAGCATACAGGAGTATGATTGTAGTAAGCCTTCAGCGGAAGAGTAACCTAGCTGGCGCGGGGTGTGAGGAGGGACAAGACCAAGGCAAAAACCCTCCTCACACATTACGCGTGGCTAGCGCAACCGCTGGAGGCCACCTTACCACGGGAGGGAAGCGATGATAAGCCGTAGGGAAGCTGGGAGGCGTGCACGCATCGCGCTCCAGAAGGCAAAGGCAGCCTCACCCATGACCACCAAGAAGACGGGTCCACGCTCGTGGACCATAGAGCACTCCGGCCAGGAGCGTAACCTGTGGTTTGGCTACCACCTGGCCTATAAGGAAGTGGCCACGGGAGGGAAGGCATACCTGGAGGCTTTCAGTGGATAGGCTTGAGGAGTGCCAGAGCCGCTGGCTGAATGAGGCCATGCCTGAGCACGCTTCTGACTACCAGTTCATGCTCAACACCATCTACCGGCTCCAGGACGAGATAGAGGAGTACAAGGAGGAACAGAAGAGCCTACTGGAGAGCTTCAGGAAGCGGGACACTCAGCTTCAGTATGCCAAGAAGGACCTGGAGGCTGAGCGCAAGAACCACTCCACCAGCCTGAACCTACTTGAGAAGGCCATAGAGGAGCTAGTCTCCTGGAGAGAAGCGGCCAAGGCCAGAGCACGGCCAAGCGCTACGGGGCCAGCAAAGCTATGAGACCCTACACAGACGGACCAGTGGAGATTCACCCTGACACCCCGAAGCCTGACCACAGGAGGGTAGCAATGGAGCGTAGAAGGACACTGACCATAAAGGCTCCGGAGAGGGACGACAGGCTCCCGGAGTTCCTGAGGCCACCCATGGTCCCTGAGCGCATCTGGGACAACCTCAGGTACCATACGAGTGGTCAGACCATAGAGGCTGTCTCGGAAGGGGAGGTCTACGGGGTCATCACCCTGGCCGAAGCTCAGGACGAGCACCGCAACCTAGGCAAGCTGCTGGCCACCCGCATCCAGCGCCACTACCTCCTCAAGGTCAAGCCAGAACTCTTGTGCTGCTGATGGGTGCTGATACGGCTCTTGCTCTGTTTGTTGCTGGTGGTTGGGGTGGCATGGTGGCGCTGATTTTCTTTCTCTGGGTGCAACGCTGATGGTGGAATGTGATGAGTTTGTAAGGGAGCCGGGTCAGTACCCCACCATCCCTGGCCAGAGAGACCCACGCTGGTACACCCCTGACGATGTGACCTCAGTAGATGCTCAGAGGTGTCCGGATACGTGGGACTTTGGCTCCCGCGTGGGTAAGGTACAATGCTCCCGTGAGGACGGCCACGAGGGGTGCCACTTCGCCAATGGTGACAACCCGTTTGGCATCTATTACAGGTGGGGATTCATCCCCAAGGAAGCGATGATAGAGAGGGGTGCTGATGGCAGCGATACCGGTACATTCTGAGGACTTCAAGAAAGGGAGACTCCAGCGCTCCAGGACCGTCACCGGCCTTGGGGACATCGTGGTGGAGCCGGTGCATCCTGAGCGCCAGTACATACGCGTCAACCTGCCAAGTGCTGCCAGAAAGGAGCTACACCTGACCCTCTTGCCAGAGGAGGCGTACTGGCTAGGGGACGCCTTGGTGAACCACGCCAAAGAATGTGGGTTTGACCCTTCAGTAGAGGACTAGCCTATGGACGTAGAGGTTTGCCGCTCAAACGCTCGTGAGATAGAGACCTACCTGGAGATACTGGTCCCCAAGTTTGAGCCTACCGGTGGCATCCCCGACCTACCCATCTCCCGCAAGGAGCGCGGCTCCAGCCGGGACCCGATGCCTCCCCACATACTCAACCTCTGGCTGAAGAACATCCACGCTGGCCGTATCAACGATGTGCTGACGGAGGCCAAGGACTCTGAGGGGTACGTCAAGATAAAGGGACGCGCCATGTGGGAGATTCTGGATGACTGCCTGTTTGACCACACAGCCATCAGGACGTGGAAGGACAACGGAGGCGTAGAGGAGAAGCGCTTCTACCACATGTGCCTCCTGTTGGCGTACCTGGCCGCTGAGAAGTATGACACCGAGTATGGAGCGTATGAGATTACGGTCTACACCTACGCTGACGATGAGCAGCTAAGACCCAAGACCAACGAAGGCATCAAGGTCAACACCTTCTATACGCGTCGTCAGATGGTAGAGCAGCTAGAGCTACTAGAGCAGCAGCTAGGCCAGAAGGGTGAGCACGTCATGAAGATGCTCTCAGACATCAAGAAGGCTGAGGGTAAGGACTGGTCAGTTCCCAAGCTCAGACGCGCTAGAGAGGTGGTCAATCGCGCCAGAGCGCAAGGCCGTAGAGAGGTCATGGCATGACGGTGGACACGAGACTCCAGAGCTACAGCGTTCCCAAGGTCCGGACCGTGGGGGTCCGGTGGATAAAGAAGGACGGGGTGTGGTGGAAGTACTGGAAGCGGGACTTCGGGGTTGGCTTCTGGGTTGAGATGCCTGATTACTTCACCTCCTACACCGTCCATTACACAGGGAGGCCGTTTGACGAGTGAGGACCAGTGGAAGTGGAATAAAGGAATCATCCAGCTAGGTGCACAGGAGCTAGACCTGGACCTCATAGAGGCGCTGGATGCTTACAACGAAGCCGTAGGAGAGGAGCGCAGTGCCTGAGAGCGTTGATAACCTCCTGGTGGACATCCAGAGGCTTGGCATAGAGCTAGAGGAGTCCCACAAGGACAGGACCCGACTAGAGGAAGAAAAGGCAGAGCTTCAGAGGAACCTGGAGGAATCTCACAAGGAGAATGACCGCCTGAGAGCCGCAGCTTCGCTGGAGGGACAGTATGGGACCGTTTGACCCACAGGACATAGAGCTATTCACCGCTTTGGACTGGATAGACGAGACTGAGGAGCGCTACCGTAGCCGCCTGGAGCGTGCTGGCCTGGACACCTTACGTGCTGAGACGGAGCTAGCAGCCTGGTGAGGGTAAGCAGGCCGTCACCCATGGGAGAATACGTCTGGAACCTGGAGCTATTCTCCTCTCTTGAGATGTTGACCATTCTTGAGGAGCGCTTCATGACCCACCTCTACTCACCAGAGGACGTGCTGAGGCTCCGTGCACAGCTAGAACTGGCCGCCTGGTGAGCGATGTCAGGAAGGACATCCAGACCGTCCTTCTGGGTGGCATCATGGTCCGTGCAGACCTCCTGGAGCGCATAGCCACAGGTAGTGCCAAGCTCGTGGACCTCATCTACGAATTTGACGAGCACCCAGACCTACTACCTGAGGCCATCAGTGAGCACCTGGAGCACCTGGACGAGCTACTGATAGAGGGAGGCTTCCGTCCACCCTACGTGCCACCAACCCCTGAGGAGATTGACGAGTGGGTGAAGGCCAGGGTAGCTGACGCCAGCGAAGCTCAGGACCGCGATTGATGAGCCAGCTTCGCTACATCTGGCGCAACTACTCAGCGGCCATCGTGCTCACCTCAGTGGCGCTCATCTTCATGCTCTTACAGCTATGGACCGGCTGGAAGGACTACATAGGGGAGCAACAAACTCACCACGCGGCCATAGAGGTGGGTGACTACCTGTGGCTGTACTTTAACCGGGTCTTTGAGAACCTACAGAGTGAGGCATGGCAGGTGGTCCTAGCCGCGTGGGTATTCTCCATCTTCCGCTGGAAGGGGACGCCTGACAGCAAGGAGGCACCGGATGAGGAATCGTAGACACTGCTGGTAGAGGATGTGTCCACCGGACGACATTTGCATCACGCGCAAGAAGATGATACCTTTTGCTACGGTACAGACTTGCCTCTACAGGTGATTGTCCCAACAGGCAGCACTGAGGCAGACCTATAAGGAGTCGCCTATTCTCCCCCTCCCGGCGGCTCCTTTTCTTACTAGTAACCACACTGTGAGGGGAGGCGTTTACGGCCACGGTAGAGCGCTCTACTCATTGCCTCAGTCTCCCCGCTTACCCGGAGCCAGAGGAGCCATGCCGAAGCCGATTGACCCAGACGAGCGCCAGAGGATTGTTGACCTCCTACACGAGCACGGAGGTAACAGGACCAAGGTTGCCAACATGGTCAAGCGTGCCAGGCAGACTGTTTGTAACATCGCTGATGCAGCAGGCATACCAGTCATGGACAGTCCACAAACGAAAAAAGCTCATGAGGCGCGTTCTCACTTCTCAGAGGAGAGGCGTAGGGAGATAGTCACCAAGTCTCTGGAGCATGTCTTCGGGTTGATGGAGCACACCAATGACCCTCAGGACGCTCAGCGTCTTGCTGTGGCCGTGGGGATACTCGTGGACAAGGACCTCCTACTGGCTGGCAAGCCCACTAACATCTCAGAGAGTCGCAAAGGGAATGGGGTCCAGGGACTATTCACGGACCTCAAGGGTCAGGTAGACGAGCAGTGGAGACGCTAGAGGTACAAGAGCGCTACTTCCACTCCCGTGCTCTCATCACGGCCAGGCTCAATGAGGAGTGGTTCAGAGACGCTGCTGGCTTTGCTCACAAGAATAACTGGCACCACACTGACTGGTTTGAGCTAGCTGAGCGTCATGACCGTCTTCTCATTGAAGCGGCCAGGGAGCACTCAAAGACACAGGTCTTCGGGACCACGCTCCCGCTGGTACGGATGGCTGAGAATCAGAACATCCGTATCCTCATCATCTCAGACGTTTACGATAAGGCACAGCAGCGCACCAAGGTCCTCAAGAAGCACATCCTCCAGAATGAGGTCATGCAGGACCACACTGGTGGAGCGCTCCGGATTGATAGGGTCCGTGGTGATGAGGAGTTCACACTAGAGCGGGACTTCTACTGGCTCAAAGAACCGACCGTAACCAGCACCTACGCTGGCGCTCCCATAAGCGGTGGCCGTTACGACATCATCATTGCTGATGACCTCGTGAGCTACCTGGTGAACGCCAACACGCCTGGCAAGCGCCTGAAGATGACCCGGTGGTGGTTTGATGAGGTGGAGAACTCCATAGCTCCTGGTGGGGTCATCTGGGTGATAGGTACCCACCAGCACCACGAAGACCTCTATGAGAAGCTGAAGCGCCAGCCTGAGTACCACGTAGAGGTCTACCCGGCTGTGGATGAAGAGGACACCGGCTACGGCCATCTTGACTACGCCTCCCGTAATAGCGAAGCTGGCGTAGAGGGTGATGACAAGATTGTGCTGTGGCCTAAGCGCTTCACCTACGCTCAGCACATGGCCAAGAAGAATAACCCTTCCACCCATGACTCCTACCTCAGGCAGCAGCAGCAGCTAGCTGTACCCGAGACGGGTCTGGTCTACCGTAAGCCGCTCATGGACCAGGCTTTTGCCAGAGGCACCTCAGTGGCCTATGACGAGGAAGCCACCCAGTTCTTGGGGTTGGACCCCGGCTATGGGAAGCGTGCCTCTCTGCTGGCCATACAGGAGCGTGCTGGCGACAGGATAGACCTCTGGATGGAGCACAGCTTCACCCAGATGACTGACGAGGACATATCCAAGGTGGTATGTGACCACTGTGCTCAGTACGGGGTTGAGGCAATCTTCATAGATGCTGAGGACCCCGGCCTGGCTGCCAAGATACGGAAGGACAGGGACGCTCGTGGCCTCACCTTCAAGGTAGTGCAGGTGGCGTTCGGGAAGTACAAGCGGCTGGCTATCAAGGCCACGAGGTGGCTACTTCAGTCTCAGCGTCTCTCGTGGAAGGGTGAGAGTACCACGGTCCACACCCCTGGCCGTACCTTCCAGGAGCCTTCCCTATTCCGTAGGGAGATGACGGCATACGCTCTCAAGAAGGACGAGGACGATAAGCCAGAGGACGAGGATGACCACGGACCAGACGCGTGGGTGGCCTTTGCTAGCAAGTGGGTTGGACCGTGGATACGAGCAACGGAAGGCCAGGAAGCTGCTTAGCTCTTCCAGTAACCTTACATCGGCGCTCTGGAAGGCAACGGTTTAATGGGAAAAGGTGTCCGTCCCTAACCGGTGGGACCTTCTACTAACCTTACATCTGAGGAGGAAGCGTGGCCAGCAAGTCCATATCCGTCTCACCTGAGGCGTACCAGTACATCAAGGGATATGCTGACCAGAATGGCATGACGTTGACTGAGGCCGCCTCTGAGGTCATCCTGGAGCGTAAGCTGAGTGTGGAGCTTAACCGTAAGTCCATCCCGAACGGAGCCAATGACGCTCAGCACCCGCGCAAGCTGGAGACCCACGAGGTGGACAAGGGGATGGGTTACGAGCGCAAGAAGGATGAGGTCACAGGCAGGGATGACCCATCTGCTCTGTTTGCCATAAGCAAGATGGGTCAGGACCTTGGAAGGGACCGGTCATAGCGCGTGGCCTTCCTTGAGGACCTGCTAGCCAGAGTCAGGGGTGTATACCAGACCAATGACTGGCCTCCCCCTGCACTGAAGGACCACTGGGACGAGATTGAGTACTACCAGCTACGCTACCGCAATGACCCCGGTAAGCTACTCCCCTACAGCCAGGCGTACTCAGGCTCCTCACATGCGCGAAGGAAGCAATACACCCCTGTCCCGTTTGCCAGGGAGATGGCGCGTCTTAGCTCGTCACTTCTCTTCTCTGAGCCTGCCAAGGTGGTGCTGGAGAGCAACCAGGACAGCGTGGATGAGCTACTGGCCACCAACGGTGCTGAGGCATTCTGGCAGGACTCTGCTGAGACCGTAGCCGTAGAGGGTAGGGGTGGTCTTCGTATCCTCAGGGACCCGAACATTGACCCGCGTAACCCTCTCATCACCTACGTGAATGAGAACCAGGTCATCTGGGACATCCACCATGGCCGCTTTGTCCGGGGTGGCATCGTGGTCATTGAGGCAGAGAGCGCCAATGGTAGGGACACCTTCAGGATGCTGGAGAGCCATGAGCCTGGCCTTATCACCAGGCGTGTCTACCGTGGCCAGACCAACGTACTAGGCAGCAGGGTGAGCGCCACGAGTGACAGCCTCCCTCCCGAGATACGCGGCTTCAAGGAACAGGAGCCTACTGGCCTTAACGTACCCACCCTCATAGAGTGGCCGAACGTACCAGGTGCACGCTCTGACCTGTTCGGGATTGAGATACTGCTGGAGCGCATAGACGAAGCTGAGAGCATGATGGTTGAGAAGGCGTGGAAGTCCAGGCCGTGGATATTCTCCAGCCGCTCACTGGCCGATGAGAACGGCAATGTGGACATAGCCAACCTCATCTTCCTCTCACAGGGTGAGGCCGCTCAGTACCTTGAGGCTGAGGGTAAGACAGGCGCTCCCGTAATCCACGTTCAGCCGGACATGCAGACCACGGAGCACGTTGCCTACCTGGAGCACCTGAGAGAAGAGGCGCTAACCAAGGCCGGATACTCCCTGGCCTCCTACGGCCTAGGGGACACAGGAGCGGCTGAGAGCGGAACAGCGCTCAAACTCAAGCAGGCCAGGACGCTTAACAACCGTCAGTCCAAGGAGAGGATGGCAAGGGAAGCGATGACCACAGCCATTGCAACGGCCATGGCCATCAAGCACCGGAGCCGGGACATCGCACCCTTCAAGCCAGAGATTAGCTTCGGGGACGGCATGCCTGAGGACGAGGTACAGACGGCCACGGTGCTCACCACCCTCAAGGGGTCCAACCTCATATCTGACGAGACGGCCATCAGGCAGCTTCATCCGGACTGGGATGACAAGGCCGTAGAGGAGGAAGTGGCACGCATCAAAGGCCAGCAGGAAGCTCAGGCACCACCTCAGCGTGGGGGACGCCTCCAGGCGCTTCTCAGAGACACTGGCGAAGCTGGACAGCAGGCACAGGGAGAGCCACCGACAGATGAGGAGGCCAATGGCAGCAGAGCTAGGGTGGGAGCGGTAGATGAGCAGTAAGCAGCACACCAGGACCCCACACTCTGAGGCCGCTGACATCCAGCGTGCTCTACATGGCAAGATTCAGCACGGCCTGGAGCTTGACGGTGTGGAACCGGCCAAAGAGAAGGACGGTGAGCTAGTAGAGAACCGCTTTCTGGTTACGCTCAGGAGCAAGGAGCGCTACCACGGCCAGAGCTTCATCTACGCGGTGCGCGTACATGGCACAGCGGCCAAGGTGGAGCCTGCAAAGGTGGCAGCAGTCATCAGCGCTGACGCGGCAGAGACCATGCAACTGTCCCTGAAGCACAGGGACGTTGAACCACCTGAACCTATAGAGGTTTAGGACATCCCTTGACCTAGGGTATAGGGTCTGACCACTCATCACAAGGTCACTAAACTTTTGATGTTTGCGATAGCAGCGTACACAGCCGCTTAGCTGTGCTACCCGACACCACGCGGGGTGTTTCGTGGCGAAAGCAAGGAGACGAGGAATGGACGGACAGGGACAGCAGCAGGGTGGTGGCCAGCAGGGTCAGCAGCAGGACTCCGGCCAGCAGCAGGGTGGCCAGCAGGGTACTCAGCAGCAGGCACAGGGACGGCAGCAGAATCCTCAGGGTCAGCAGACGCCTCCCGTTGACACCGATGCTATTGCAGCAGCGGCTAGGCGCGACGGTGACGCTGACGGCTACTCCCGTGCGGCCAGGGAACTTGGTGTCTCCATAGACGATGCCAAGCAGATACTGGCTGATGCCAAGAAGCGCTCTGACGCTGAGAAGACGGCTGAGCAGCGCTTGTCTGAGCGGGATGGTGAACTTGCCACCGCTAAGGAAGAATCGTCCAACCACAAGAAGCGTGCCGACCGCTACGAAAAGATAGTGAAGGCGCGTGTAGAGGCACAGCTTGAGGCCATCAACGATGACGCCATCAAGGACCTCCTCTCCGGCTTTGACGTAGCAGGCCAGTTTGAATGGCTCACCAAGCACGGAGCCAAGTACATCAAGGCTCCTGAGGGTCAGCAGGACGATTCTCAGCAGCAGGGTGATGACCAGCTTCGTGGTCCCGACGCCACGCGTAAGGACCGCATTCCTGGCCTGGACGACGCCAACCAGAACTTCAACGACATTCTCCGGGAGAGAGGTTTATCCGGGGGGGTGTCCTTACAATAGAAAGGTAGATAATGGCAATACCCATTATTCGCTCAGGGGTTATGGCTCCTGGTGGAGACCTTATGCCGCGTGAGGTTGTCCAGGACATCTTCAGCGTGGCTGAGCGCCAGTCCGTAATCCAGCAGATAGCTCAGCGCCAGCCGCTCTCCGGGACGGGAGCGGTCATCCCGGTCATCACGGGTACCCCTTCAGCGGGGTGGGTCTCTGAGGGTGGCCGTAAGCCGGTCTCTGACATCACGCTTGGTTCTAAGCTCCTGGAGCCGAAGAAACTAGCGGTCATCGTTCCGTTCTCCAAGGAGTACCTGAGGGATACCACCATTGACTTGCTTGGTATCCTCCGTCCGAAGATTGCTGAGGCGTTTGCCATCAGCTTCGACGCGGCGGCCATCAAGGGTACTTCTACCCCGTTCGCTGACTTCATCTATGAGACCACCAACGAAGAGGACACCGCTCCCCTTCTGACAGCGGCTGAAGGTGGACTCCACCAGCACCTGGTCAACGCCATTGGCAAGGTGGCAGACGAGGGTAAGAGCTACCGGGTCAGCCAGTGGGTCTTTGATGACACCTTTGAGGTCAACATCTTGGGTGCCAGGGACTCTCAGGGTAGGCCGCTGTTCCTGGAGAACACCACCACTGACGGTGGTCCTGTAGGCCGGATACTTGGTAGGCCGGTCCGTTACACCAACCAGGCCGCTACCGGTGCCACGGAGAATAACCGTGGGTTCGGTGTGGATGCCAGCCAGATGGCTTACGGCATCTCTCAGGACATCGTTTACGACATCTCCAACCAGGCGTCCATTGAACTGGCTGATGGACCGCCTGCTACGGTTCTGCACTTGTGGCAGAATAACCTCGTGGCTCTTCTGGCTGAGACGGAGCTTGCCTTCGTCATGAACGATGTTCAGGCAGCCGTTAGGGTCAATGAGGCCAGCGCCTAAGGGATAGTACACTTCGTTTGGGTGGCGTCTCATAGGGGTTTGCGCCACCCAACCCTAACCAGAAAGGAGGCAGCCAGAGAATGGCAGCCAAGGACGAAAAGAAGGCTCAGGGGTCCACTGACGCCAACCAGACGGTCCGTGAGCGCCAGGACCATCTTCAGGTGGGAGTGGACAACGTGGACGAGTCGGCCAATACTCGTCAGTACGCGGCTGACGTAGGCTTCACCGTTACGTCCCGTGGGGATGGCACTCCGTCCATCTCGCCTCAGCTTGTAGAGAGGCGTAAGGAGCTAAAGGAGTTCAACGCTGACCCGGACCGGGACAACGTGGCCAAGGCCAAAGAACTTGGCCTGAGCAAGTAACCTTCAACCTGAGGTAGAAAGGCGGTTATGCCAGCTTACCTAACACCACAGGAGGCACATGACCGCCTTGCTGCCTTTGAGATAGACTCGCTTCCCTCTCAGGGTGCTGTTGATACGGCCTCCCGGAGAGTGGACAACATGGGTCCCTTCTACGGAGCACGCTACACCTCCCCTCAGGAGCGTGCCTTCCCACGGACCTTTACGGCTGAGGGGGACACAGAGGGAGAGGTGCCAAACGCCGTCCTTGACTGGGTGGCGCTGGAGGCGCATCAGTTGACTACCACCCAGAGTGGAGGGGACAAGCCTCCCGTATCCAGTGTCAGCCATGCTGGTGCTGGCTCCGTCACCTATGCGCGTCCCAAGGTGTCAAACGAGGTCTGGCTACAGTACGGACTACTCAAGCCGTATCTACGCCGGTCCGGAACCATTAACTGAGGAGTAACAAGGCTCATGCCAAAGAAGAAAGGCACCGCCAAAAGCACCAAGGGTAGGACAGCCGGTGGACGCCTCAAGAAGGGTGTCAAGACCGGACAGCTAGGTAACAAGAACGCCAAGAAGTAGCCTGTGCTGCCTGAGGGGATAGCTGAGATACGGGAGTTTGCAGAGTCCCGTATGACTGAGCCTACCACCATCCAGTTCCTTGAGACCTACGAAGATGAGCAGGGTCTGGAGAGGACCCGGTGGGTGGACAAGGAAAACACCTACTCCTTTGCTCAGCCTGTGGGTCAGAGGGAGCTTCTACGCGCTCAGCAGGCAGGCATTGAGATAGAGTCCAGGCGCTTTCTGCCAGTAGGCACAGCGGTCACTGAAGAGGACATCCTGGTGGTGGATGAGCAGCAGTGGAATGTCACAGGCATCCCGGAGTACACAGAGGAGCTTAGCGCTCATGTTGAGGTCTACCTAAGGAGGCGCTAGTGGACCTGAAGGTACAAAGACCTGGAGCACTAGCTGAACAGATGGAGGCCAATAGACGGAAGCTATGGCAAAACCTAGAGGAGATTCTGGTGGACGCGTTCCGGCGCGAACTGGAGCTAAAGACGCCAGATGACCTGGCCAAGGGACGCTAGTGGACCTGACAGCACGAACCTACCACGAGCTAAAGAGGAGACATGCCAAGGAAGGGAAGCTCCAGGCAAAAGAAACACGGTGGGGGGAAGTTCGCCTCAGAGCGTCAGAGGCGTGCAATGTGGGCAAACGCACCACGAGCGGCCAAGGCGTGGGCACATAACAAGAAGACCACCAAAGGCCAGTGGAGGGGAATGTCCAAGACATCCAAGCTAAGGGGTAAGCGTAGGTGACGGCTGGTGAGCTACAGGAGAGGCTGACCTACTGGAGGCAGGTCCTCAGGCTACGTGATTGGAAGATAGCGGCCAAGTTCGTTGAATCCTCTGATGACATAGACGATTCCAACTCAGGCTCCTGTCATGTTCACCAGCACACCAAGGCCGCCATCATCAAGCTGCTGAAGCCAGAGGCGTACAACATGACCTCCTCATTCAGCCAGGCGTTCCCCGAGAACACGGACCAGGAAGTGACCCTGGTCCACGAGCTACTACACATCCACTTTGATGGGTTGTTTGTTGAGGAAGACGACAACGAAATCAGAGAGGAGCGCGAAGAGCAGGCCATTGAACTCATCGCTGAGGCACTAGTAAAGCTGGACCGTGGACAGGTTTGAGAGCCTGATAGGTGAGCTTGCTGGAGCCTTTGAGACGGCTGCTCAGGCTATGCTCTCCATCATGCTTCTCTTCTTGGCTGGCAGGCAGGGACTGGATGAGGCCATAAGCGCCATTGACGGGGTGAGGGAGGCGCTTGACGAGGACAGCCAGGCGTGGGTTGAGGACACTCTACCTGAGGTTTACGCTGAGGGTATGAGGACGGCGCTCCTCTCGGATGAGACACCCGAGACGGACCCGAACGCGCTAGCACAGGACGTGCACGATGAGGCGCTTGACCTCTTCATTGATGACCTCATCGGCCAGCTAGCAGCGGCCACCCGCAACATCTCTGAGCAGGCCAAAGGCTCCATCAGGGAGGCAGCCAGGCGCAACCTGTCAGCGTCCTTAGACGAAGGCACCAACGCTCGTCAGCAGGCCGCTGAGATGGAGCGGGAGCTACGCCAGAAGGGTGTCAAGTTCATTGACAGGCGTGGCCGTGCTTGGGGTCCTCGTGAGTACTCTGAGATGGTGTTGAGGACCCACACCATAGAGGTCTCAAACGAAGCCAACCTCAACACAGCGGCTGAGCTAGGCTCAGGCTACGTGGATGTGTTTGACGGTGGACCCGGAGACGTTGACGAGCCGTGCAAGGCAGCCAACGGCCAGGTGTGGTCCCTACGCTATGCCAGAGCGCATAGGACGGAGCACCCTAATTGCCGGAGAGCCTTTGCACCCAAGCCACGCGGGTATGACGGACCCGTGGACAAGGAGTAGAGTTGACCATCAGCCTACGCGTGGGAGTAGACGATACCCTAAAGTATGTCAGAGAGCTTCTGGCTGAGGGTAGGGAAATCACCATCATCAATGGTAAGAAGGAAGGCCAGTTTGAGGTGGCCTCCCGGAAGCCGGAGCCTCCCATCCAGAGGGGGATAGGGGTGACGAGCAGAAAAGTCAGCCGGACGACAGTTTGAGGGACTTCATCATTGGCGTCCTGGCTACCATGACGGGTCTGTACATAGTGCATCTACTGGTTGGGTGGCCGTGGTGAGGGTAGTTGAGAAGTACAACCGCCTGGACGAGAATCAGCGGGAGATGCACCGGGTCATAGAGGAAACCCTAGGGGACGGTGCCAAGATAATGCAGTCCCGCGCCATGGGGATTGTGGCCGTAGACACTGGCCGCCTTCGTGCCTCCATCAGCCTCCAGAGGGTGGGACGCCTGCTCTATGAGGTCTTGACCGTAGTGGAGTACGGACCATACGTGGAATACGGGACCCGCTACATGAGAGCACAGCCGTTCTTCCGTCCTGCTTACGAGCAGACCTATCAAGTCATCATCGCTTTGCTGAAGCGTGAAATTGCACAGGTAGCGTAAAGAAAGGAGAGTGAGCAAGTGGGTGAAGTGAAGCTGGACAGCAACCTCTACTTCAACAACAACACGGGGAAGTATGAGGAAGGGGTAAGGGACCCTGTGACCCATGTGGTCAACTTCAAGAGCAGCGGTGAGGCACCTGAGGCCACGGAAGCGGCTCTGGCCAAGGCTCAGGAGCTATCCGTCTCCATCACCAGCGTAGAGGGGTCAGGCAAGGATGGCCGTATCACGGTCTCTGACGTAGAGAAGGCCGCTGGTGGTGGCCAGACCCCGGCCTCAGAGCCGTCTTCCAACCAGGAGACGGATGAGGAGCGTGCCAGGCGCGAAGCTGAGGAGCGTGCAGCGGCTCAGGTACAGCAGTAGGTCCTCGTGGTCTCACCACCCTTCACATCCACGCCACGAGAGGCACGCTGGCTAGATGGCCGTCTAAAGGCTCTCAGTCCCCCTCTGCCGGTCCACAGGCACACAGGTAGGGGTACGGGTAGGCACATCATAATTTCACGACAGGGAGGCACTGACATTGCCAACCTGAATGGGACCTACCTGGTCAGGAGCGCGTGGATTGTCTATGTCTCACAGCCTGTGGGTGAGGGGGAGCGGTGGTATGAAGAGGACCTAGCTGAAGACGCTGACAGGATGCATGAAGCCATCTACAAGCCTCAGGAGATTGAGGCCGTGGATGGCCGCTACATTGAAGAGTGCCGTAGGGACTTTGAGCACTCCCTACCAGTCTACGATGATGAGGGGAACCTGGTGGAGCTTCAGCTAGGTGGCGTGTACCTCGTCTATACCTCAAAAGCCTGATTACCAGGACGCCGCTTCCGGCTCTGACCGGGGTGGCTGTAAGCGGTGCTGTAAGCTAGAGCGAAAGGAGCAAGATGCCAGCGCCAGCAAGTATGCGCCAGACCGCACAGTTTGGCCTTGAGACGGTCTACGGCACCCCGGTGGCCGTAACCAAGCGCTTTACTTCCTTCGGGTTGGGTAAAGAGCGGAACATGGGAGTGGCCTCCTCAACCCCTAGGGGTCAGACGGCTGCCACTCAGGGATGGGTCAACACTGAGGACAGTGCCTACTCTATTGAGGATGGCGTCCTTTCCTTTGATGAGGTAGTGTGGCTCCTCAACTCAGGCATCAAGAAGGTTGCTCCGTCCCTCGTGGCCGGTGGAACCACTGCACAGGAGCGCATCTTCCGGATAGACCAGTTTGCCGCTGATGCCTTCGCCTCCTACTCCATAGAGCAGGGTGACGTACAGCGCAACCGTGGTGGCAAGGCCGGTGGCTGCACGGTCCAGGAGTGGGGATTTGCCGTAAGCTCTACGGATGACTCCGTAGGCATGACCGGAAACTTGGTGGGTTGGAAGCTCACTGACGGTCCTATGACGGACCTAGGCGCTGGCAGCGCTGAGGACTTCCAGGTGGTCATCCCCAAGCACTTCAAGCTCTACTATGCCTCAACGTGGGCTGAACTCCAGGCTGAGAGCGGCACAGAGGTGGTCAACGCCTTTACCGCTGAGTTCGGGGTGGGGGACCGTAGGAACCTGGTCCGTTATCTGGGTAAGGCAGACGGCTCTCCGTCTGACGTGGTGGAGACACCGCCATCCTTGACGTTTGACCTGACGCTGGCTGATGAGGCCGCTCCGGTTGACACTTGGCTGGCCAGTGCTCGTGCAGGCCAGAAGATATTCTTCCGGCTCCAGGCGCTCCATCCGGACCCGATAGAGGCAGCCATCCAGCCTGAATTCTGCCTGGACCTGTGCTCCGTCCTCAGGGACGGACCCTCTGACGATGATGAGGATGGCGTGCAGGTGGTGAACTTCCCCCTCCAGCCTGCCTATGATGCTGTCTCTGACGAGATATTCAACATCAAGGTGGTCAACGCTGAGGCCACGCCTGCATAAGGCTTGACTAGGACACTCTGACCTCCGTGCAGGGTGTTTGGTGGGGGGAGACCCATAGCTCCCCCTACTTTCTATGGGAGACACACTAGCAAAGGAGTAGGCAATGCCGTTCAACGTTACGAGCGCGGCGCGGTTTGAAAGGCGCGTCACCCTCAAGTTCAACCAGGAGACCCTTGAGGTCTTCTACAATGCCGGTGAGAAGTACCGGGAGTACCAGATAAAGGCTCAGCAGCTTGACCAGGAGTTTGCTGACCTCCAGAGGCGTCTCCAGCGTGCAGCCGCCAACATGCGGCCAGCCGCTACTCAGGCTGAAGAGGAGCTAGAGGAGGATGAGGACTCTGAGGGGGATGACTCTGAGGATGTCTACGAAGAACTGAAGGCAGCCATGAACGGTGCCAGGCGTCGTATCTCTAACAACCTGTGCACCATCATCACCAAGTGGGACCTGGAAGGGGACCTCACCGAACTCAAGAAGCGCCTGTCCAAGGAAGACCAGAAGCGCTTTAAGGATACTGATGACCCTCAGAAGTTTGAGGGACACGGACCCATCCCCGTGGACGGTGCCTGGTTGGATGCTCTCCCCCTGCCTGACGAGTTCATCTTAGGCATAGCTGAGAAGATAACGGAGAACTTTGAGAGCGGTGGAGCCGGGGGAAAAGGTCGCTTGAAGGCTTCCTAAAGACAGGCGGCCTGGTAGGACACGTCTCTGAGGTAGTAGAGGCCATTGCTTACACCAAGTTCCTGAATAAGGAGTTTGGTATGAACCTGTCGGCTCCTGAGCTTCTGGCCGATGACTCCATCTGGGACGAACACTGGATAGAGCAGTACCTGATTTACTCCTCTGTCTTCAATGACGGACACATCAGGGAGGCCATGAAGAAACACCGGAAACGTTTCCGGGACAAAGGCATCTTCAGCGCTCAGTATGAGATGGGTGGCTCTGAGGAGTAGCGTGCTTGACCCTTGGTTGATTCTCTGGTAGTATCCGCTTGGTTCAACGGATATAGCCAGAGGAGGCCATCATGTAACGCCAGGGGTTGTGAATCGGTTAAGACAAGACAAGGCAACTGATGAAAGGAACACGAATGAGGAAGATAGTTCTTTTGGCGGTCATGATGGCCGTAGTTGTGGCGCTAGCAGCCACAGCCGCATACGCGGTGACGAAGGTAGGCACCCAGTCCCCAAACAACCTGACGGGGACCAACGCGGGTGACACCCTCTACGGTCTCGGTGGCGCTGATGACTTGCGCGGGTTGCTCGGCAATGACAACCTCTACGCTGGCAACGGCAACGATGACGTAGAAGCCTCCAACGGCAATGACTACGTGAGCGCTGGCAAGGGTCAGGACACCATCTTTGGTGGCAACGGCAATGACCGCGTAGAAGCCTTTGACGGCAACCCCGACTTCATCAACTGTGGAGCCGGAGACACCGACAGGGTTGCAGTTGACAGCAGGGACAACTACATCAACTGTGAGGTAGTGCTTGCGCCGGTTGTCTAACCTGTAGCAACACAAGATTCATAGCGTCCCTTCCCCCAACTTTGGGGGAGGGGATTTTTTTATGCTATCGTGGGGTAGAAGGGAGCGTCTAAGTGGCTGATGTAGCACGGTTGGTGGTCTACTTTGAGGGAGACACCTCAGACCTTGACCGTGCCTATGCGCGTGCTCAGAAGCGGCGTAGTGACTTCATCAAGGAGACCAGCCGCTCAGATGATGTCCGTATCAGCGGTGACGACACCGACCTAAACAAGACCTACGATAAGGCACAGAAGGATAATGAGCGCTTCGTCTCTAACATGACGAAGAACTCAATGATAAAGCTCCAGGGGGACTCCACCGGCCTTAACAAGGTCTACTCTCAGGCCAGGCGCTCACAGGAGTCCTTTATACGGGATGCCAACCGCGCCTCTACCGTCAAGCTGAAGGTGGATGACGGTGGCTTCAATACCTCCCTGTCGCGCTCCAGCGGCTCCCTCAGTGACTTCTCAGACCAGAGCCGGACAACGGAAACGGACTCTGACCGTCTATCCAACGCCTTCTCTCGTCTGGGTGGTAGTTCCTCTGGCGCTTCTGACGGACTGCATGAACTCTCACAGGGTATGCGCTCCGTCAAGACCGTGTTCATGGCAACCACGGTGGTGCCTGCTGTCATCGCGGCCATCGGTGGCATCCCTGCCATAGCCACAGCCGCTGCTGGAGCCGTGGGTCAGCTTGCCATAGGTGTTGGTCAGGGACTGGCCGGAGCCATGGTCATAGGTGGGTCAGCCGTCTACGGTGCTGTGGGTGCTCTGAAGGCTTACCACGCGGCCATCTCCACCACCATCTCAGACTCCAGAGAAGCCTACTTTGCTCTCAATGAGCAGGCCGAAGCTCAGCTAGAGAACCAGCGCAACCAGATACTGAACACTCAGGCATCCAGGCGCTTCAATGAGCAGATAAGCGCCTCCACCATCGGCCTCACCCGCATGCAGGCCGCCATAGGGAACAGGGTCTTCCCTCAGTTCACGCGTGAAATGCAGGCGTGGGGTCCCATCATGAGCCGGAACCGTGGCATCATCGCTGACACGGCTGGCACCGTGGCCGGTACCGCTGTGGCTTTCACCAAGTGGTTCAGGACAAAGGATGATGGTCAGGTCCTGGATAGGACCCTAGGCTTCATCAACCACTCTGCCAGGACTGGCGCTCAGGCTCTGTCCAACATAGGAGCCACCGGCATTCTGGCATTCCAGAAGGTCATCCCCTATGCCAGGACCCTACAGGAGCGGATAGTAGGTCTCACGAGGGATATGTACAACTGGGTGGATTCCGCTCAGGGTAGCAGGGTACTAGGCAACATCATGCAGACCCTCTCCCAGAGATTCACTCAGCTTCAGATAATTGTGGGGAATGTCACAAGGGGTCTTGTCGGGGTCTTCGTGGCTCTGAATAACCAGGGTGGGGTGGACCGGCTGATGACCGGACTCGTGGACCTCAGCCGTGGGTTTGACACCTTGATGGCCAAGGGGAATGGCGCTCGTCAGGCCATCGTCAACTTCATGAATCGTTCCTCACCGGCACTGAATCAGACTTGGAAGCTGACCAAGGAGCTTGTGGTTCAGTTCGGGTTGCTGGCCAATAACGTGGTCAAGGCCGGACAGAGCGGTGGCAAGATGGGTACCCTGGCTCAGGTCATCAAGGGTATCCGGGTCAGCCTCTCACCGCTTCGTAAGATGTTCCAGGAGACGTTTATAGCCTTGGGTCCGGTGCTGGCCAGGCTGACTCCTGAGGTTGTCAAGTTCCTGACCGTATTCCTAGGGTCAACTGGTCCACTCGTCACTTTCCTCAGGACCATCACGGCTGTACTTCGCGTGTTTAACAACATGCCTGGTCCGGTCAAGTCACTTATAGCCAACCTTGTAGCTTTACGTGCAATCCTTGGGGGACTGGGTATAACCGCCTTTGTGGGTAGCATCATCAAGGCAAGGACGGCCACGGCTGCCTTGTCCGTGGCCACGGGTAGGCAGGTCACATCTCTGGGCATCCTGAAGGCCGCCTTCCTTGGCACGGGTGCTGCTGCCAAGACCTCAACCACGGCCACGGCTGCCACTGGCACGGCTGCTGCTGCCTCAGCGGGACGCTTTGGCCGCTTCGGTGGCGTGCTGGCCGCTGCTGGCCGGGGACTACTGACCTTTGGTAGGTTCGCTGGTCCGGTGGGACTGGTGCTGGCCACCCTTGCTACCGGTGCCATTATCGTGGCCAAGAACTGGGGGCGTATCAAGGCCGCTGTAGCTCCGGCCACTAGGGGTGTACAAGCCTTCATGAATGCTGTGAGGCCGGTGGTCCGGGAGCTTCGTGGTGCCTTGGGTGCTGCTCTGGGTGCCATGGTCAACGGCTTCATCCAGGCCGTATCCCCGTCTAAGAATCTGGGGGACGCTACCCGCTCCCTGGCTTCCATCTTCGGTAGGCTGGCCAGAGCCGCTATACCTCCCGTGGTGGCCGGACTTCGTGCCGTGGCAAACTGGCTAGAGGAGCACCAGCGTGCCTTCCGGGTGGTGGGACGGATAGTGGGGACCGTCCTGGTCTCCGGCTTCCGGGTGTGGGGAGCCGTGCTGAGGACCACCTGGAAGATTATCTCAGGCACGGTCAGGGTCATAGGTGGCCTCATCAATATTGTGCGGCGGGTTACAACCGCCACGCGTACCGCTACCAAAGACTGGGGACAGGCATTAAGGCGCTTCGGCTCTGGAGCCATGCGGATAATCCGTCAGTTCGGCTCAGCCTTCATCAAGGCGTGGCAGAATTCCATATGGGGACGTGCTGCCAAGTTCCTGGTAGAGCGTGCTCGTGGCATGATACGGACTTTGGGTAACTTCCGTCAGGATGCTGTGAAGTGGGTCAGGTCCCTGGTCCCCAACGTGGGTAAGCCGTGGCAGAACTTCTGGCAGAGTGGTGCCACCTTCCTGTCCAGGCGCAAGCAGGGGGAGAGGACAACCCTCTCAAACTTCCTGAGCGATACTGTGAAGTGGGTCCAGTCCTTCCCTGGCAAGGTGGGTACCCTGTGGCGTAAATTCTGGCAGGGGTCTGCTGACTTCGTGGTGAAAATCAAGGATGGAATCCTTGGCACCATGGACAACCTGGTGAGCGGGGTGAAGTCAGCCTGGAACTCACTCATCGGCTTTATCAATGATGTGCTTAACGCCGTGGGGCTTGACCCCATTGGCAGCGGCTCATCCGGTGGTGGCGGTTCTCCCGCGCCTTCTGGCGCTGGTGGCCGTGCTCGTGGCGGCCTGGACACAGGGAAGTATGGAGACCCCACCCGTGAACCGCTCAACTACATGGCGCGTGGTGGTGTCACTGACAAGCCACGCGTGGTCTATGGTGAGGCCGGACCTGAAGCCTATGTGACGTTGGGACGCTACACCAAGGAGAGCGCTGAGGCTCTTCAGAAGGCCAATGAGGTGTGGCGTCAGAGGGGTTGGATGGAGCGTGCCGTCAGGGAGACCGGCACAACCAGAGCGCACCGCTCGGGACGTACAGCTTCTGACCAGCTAGCCTCCCGCTCACGTACCAGAAACCTTCGCGGTGGTGAAGGGTTGGGACCCACCACCCACAACTGGTCCCCGCTTATGCAGGGGTACAAGAGCCAGCTTGACAAGGAGTTCCCTGGCACCACCCGGAACACCTACGTGGGACACCCCGGTGGGGAACAGAATTCAATGGACAACTGGGGTGCTGGTGGCCGTGGCTCCAACATAGACCCCGGCACTGGCGATGCCATAAGTAGCTGGATTCAGGGTAACGTGGACCAGCTTAACTGGCTCATCTGGAAGGGACGTATCCTGGATGCCAGTGGTTGGGGGTCCTACAATGACCCTAATGACCAGCACTTTGACCACGTTCACTTTACGGCTGGTTCACCCGGTGGTGGCGCTGCTGGCGATGCACTCTCAATCTGGGAACGCGTCGGTGAGGCCATGTGGAACCGTCTTGTGGGTCCCATTTACAATACCTTCATGCGGTGGCAGGATGATGACAAGTTTGCTCTGAGGCGTGGTGCTGGCAAGGCCGGGACCAATGCACTGGATTCCATCAGGTCCTGGATTATCTCTCAGACGGGTGGGACGGGTGTTAGCTCGGATGCCTTGGGTGGGGACCCTGGCAAGAACCGCGCTCTGGGTGAAGAGATGTTCAAGAGCAGCGGCATAGGTGGTTCGTTCTCATCCCTGGACAAGCTCTGGATGAAGGAATCGGGTTGGGACCGCTTTGCACGCAACGCCTCATCTGGTGCCTACGGTATCCCTCAGGCGCTACCCGAGTCCAAGCTGCCAGCGGAAGGCCAGCGCTCGGGTGGCTCTAAGGCCGGTCCTCAGATTTCATGGGGTCTGAACTACATAGATGACCGCTACGGGTCTACGGACAAGGCGTGGGGACACTCTCAGTCAACCGGCTGGTATGCCAGGGGTGGCATCATCCCCGGAGTGAAGGGTAAACAGGTCATGGTCCAGGCGCATGCCGGAGAACGCGTGCTGCCTCCCGATATGGTCAAGAGCTTTGATAGACTGGCACAGACCATACAGGGGTGGTCCCGCAACATAGGCGGCCACCGGATGGGAAGGATAAGCGTTGGTCCACAGGGTGTACAGATGCCTGGCTTGTCCGTCAGTGCTCGTGGCATCCAGATTAACCCTCGTCAGCTTCACCGTGGCGCTTATGCTCAGGAGGATACTGCACGGACTCTCAGAAGGGTGGAGAGAAGGTTGGGAGACCTGGATAAGAGAATCGGTAAAGAGGTTAGGGAAGGCATCAACCGCAATGTGGAGCGTGGCCTGAACACCAACCGCGCTCTGGACAAGAGCGATGCCAGACGCATGGCCAGGCAGCTTGCTGGTGGACCCCGGATAAGTAGAGCGCTCTAATGCCTATAGACGGAGTGTTTGCCGCTCAGGACTATGACCCGGACCGCTTTGAGGATGGAGTCACCCCACGCGTACCTGACGGTGGGGTGGAGCTTGCCAGGACCAACGCCATCCTGGAACAGTGGCTGAGGATACTGGAGCCGGACGGCTCTCCCGTGGGTTGGGACCCGCTCACCCCTCCAGAGGATGAAGGCTATGACGTTTACCTAGGTGAGACCATAGCCTCAATGAGCAGGTACAACACCTCTCCCATAGATTCTCTTGATGACGCGTACCAGTTCAATAAAGGAGTCACGGGTGGTGGCTCCCCACCCAACCGTCAGACCCCTGACATTGCCGTGCTCCAGACGGACCCAGAGCAACCACAGACCAGGAAGGTTGCGCCAGACTTTGTAGGCTACCCGACCGGGACCTACCTGGCAGCCAAGACCATAGTGGGTAAGAGGAGGCGCACCCACACCCGGCTGACGCCTTACACTGAGTTCACCATATCGGCCTCTGAAGGGTCCGGTAAGGCTCTGGAGTGGCAGGCAACACAGGACCTCCCCAAGGAGGCATACGGTGAGGGACTGTGGCTCTCAGAGCCTGTAGAGGAGGGTGGCAACCCCGACCCCTCCACCATGAGGCTCCAGGCCGTCCGTCCCAAGGGTGGCAGGACCTACACCACCCGTGGACCCCTGAAGCTAGGCTCCCACGCTCGTAAGCCTCCCAAGTTCAATGAGACAAAGGTGGGTAAGCCTAAGAAGCTCAAATGGGGACAGGATATGAGGATTCGTGGCGGCCTTGGCCATGACCTCCAGCCTATGCGCCTGAAGAGCGGCATAGTGGTCACTACGGCTCAGGGGGAATCCGTGCTCTCTGACCTCTCTGACCCCATAAACATCATCCGGGAGCGCGAAGGCCACGGGGTCATGTACCACCCCAAGAAGCTCCACCCCGACGCCTCAGGCTACAAGATATTCGTCCAGGTGGATGACGTGGACAACCCACCCTGGTACCAGCTTATCCGGACAGAGAAGGGGGACAAGTTCAGGCGCTTTGCACACGGAAAGCAGACCAACCTCCGTCCTGTCCTGTTCGGCTACAAGGACACCGGTGAGGGTAAGGTCACTGACCCGGCCATGCCAGCAGAATGGCAGCCGAAGCTAGGCCAGACCACCATCACCGAAGACCTTACCGAGAATGAGACGGATGTCAGTGTCCAGTCCAACGGGTCCTTCCCCTCCTCAGCGCCTTATGACATCAAGATAGGCCACGAGGTCATGACCGTGGTTTCCGGAGCCGGAAGCAACACCTGGACTGTCAGGCGTGCTCAGGCAGGCACCAAGAAGGCAACTCACTCAAGCGGTGACAAGGTGGCTGAGGACCTGACGGTTGAGAAGAGGCGCAAGCTCAATGAGCACCAGAATAGGCACTTCTGGCTCCTTGCTCAGGCAGACCCTCCCACCGAAGACTCTACTGGTCTTGAGGACCCCACGGGGGACATTGATGCTCCCATCCCCGTAGGTCTCTCCAGGCCGGGAGCGGGGACCTGGTACGTTGCCTACTCCAGGCGCTTTGATGGGAAGCCGACACAGGCCAGCCGTCCCAAGAAAGTCACCATAGCAGCCGATGAGGTCATAGAGCTTGTCTTCCCACCACGGGTAAACAAGATTACTAATGCTCTCTACGGCCAGCTAAACCAGAAGGGTATCCCTACCAACTGGACCTTCACCAAGCAGGACGGCACAACCACCTACGTGGCCAAGGACGCTCAGATGGAGGTCCGTCCCGGCCAGCTTTACCTCAGCACCTCTGGCGCACCCGTGGCCAATGACCGCTACCCGCGTGCAGTCTCGTGGGACACCACTGACATAGAGGGGACCATCAAGAGTGCCGACAGGGACCGCATAGAGCGGATACGCTGCACGCTTGAGGTCCAGGGATACGGCTCTGGCCGTGCCTACGTTGAGGTGGTCCAGTTCAACGATTCCTTCACCCAGATTGGCGCTTTGACGCTAGACACCCTTTCAGAGAATGGCTTTGTCTACATTGACAAGAGTGTGGGGGACTCTCTGCTGGAGCCTACCCCGGATGTGTGGCTGCATGAGAACTGTGCCTACATCGGTATCCGGTGGGGGATTGAGAACGGAGCCAGCGCTGACAGGAACCTCAAGGTGGGTGTGTACAATCTCTTCTGGCACCCCTTTGACGCTCACCCGAGACGCTTTGAGGAACGTGCTCAGCCTGATGAGCTATGGGTCCCGTCCAATGACCCGGCCACCCCGATACCAGGCTCTCACGTCCTGGCCATAGGCAAGGCTCCGGACACAGCCGGTGATGTGCAGTCAGCACCTACACCCCTGGATGACATCAACCACTCTGAGACCGCTGTGCCGATTGGCTCAGGTGGCATGCCTACTGGGTGGGGTCAGCCTGTTGAAACCAACCCCGGTGTCAACTCTGAGGCCACCATAGTAGATAACATAGCCTTGGTGACGAAGGGTAGCGCCACCTTTGGCGGTGTCGGCAATGACGTGGCACGCTTCCGCTCTGACGGCCTCCAGGCACTCAATCACAACTTCTTTGACCGGGATTACACCAGTGTGTGGCCTGGTGGCAATGCTCTGGCCTTGCGCTTCATAATCCACGTTCAGCGCCTCCCTTCCAAGTCGGGTAGGAGCGTGCAGATAGCGGCCATCACCACGGAGAGTCAGGCTCCCATGGCCTGGTTTCAGATATGGCATGACGGGACTCTAAACCTGCACACCTTCAACTATCAGTTCACCGAGAGGACCGCCAACGTCCTCAACAATCTCCAGGATGGGGACATCGTTGAGGCTGAGCTTATCGTGGGTGGCGGTGGCTCCACTGCTGGCATAGCCTCAACCCGTGTTGGGGTGAACGGTGCCACACCTTCAGCGGGTGGCTACATCTCTGGGGTGGATTGGTACGGCACCTCACCGAACGCCTCAGGCGCTGAGAACTCAAAGCGCTTCCCACGCCGGGTCATGTACGGTGGCTTCTCTGAGAACCACCCGGACCAGCGCTGGACCTTCAACTTTGATGACGTGGTACCCACCCTCAGTGGCTACGCTGGCGTGATAGCGCCTCCAGCACAGGGACCCACCCCGATGCCTGACCGTCCTCAGAGGCTGGCCGGAGACTACCGGGATACCGCTCCTGACGGTGAGACCATCAATCAGGGGTACGCCTTCTACTTGCGCTCTGACGCTCTTGAGGGTGTGTGGATGGGTCACGAGACTGAGGAGTTCTACGTAAAGCCAGGCGTCCAGAGGACAGCCGCTGTCTTCATGAAGCCTCAGGACTTTCCAGAGGGTCAGCGCATCTTTGTCCTGGCTGCCTACAATGAGAACGGGGACCGGGTTGAGATAGACTGCCTCTCTGAGCAGGTAGACGCCAATAAGGTAGCCAACCTGACTCCGGGGTGGTTTGAGTACTGGATGGCCTATACGCCTCCTGAGGGGTACTTCAGGCTGAGGTGGGAGCACGAAGGCACCACCGGTGGAACCTACGTCTGGCAGGAACCAGTAGACGCCATAGGCAACCTGGACACACTGGCTGAGCGCGATGCTGCCAGGGTGGAGGCGCGTGCCGTAGAAGCCAAGTTCAGCGTGCTCCTTGAGGCGCGAGTCCCCGGCCAGGAGGGGACCAACATGGAAAATGGCTGGAAGGAAGAGCGGAAGGCCATCATCGTCTCCTCTCAGATTCCCGATGAGCTACAGGAGACCGGCTTTGACCCTATCTCGTGGCAGGCACGCTCGTCAGACAAAACTGACGTTTGGACGACATTTTCATCTGACGAGGACCTGATACCCGACCTTCGCTATGTGGAGCTAGAGGTGACGCTACGCGGGGACGGCATAAACACACCCGTGGTCCCGGCTGGTGGAGCCTCCCTCATCTACTCCACCTACCAGCCTATCCTCCTCAGGGACAACCGGACCTCCCTCTATGGCGGCGTGCTCGTGGGTGGTGACTCTGACAGCAACCTCCCGCGTAGGGTGAACCGCCACGAGTATGACACTGAGGCCGTGGGTGGCCGTGCTCTCCCGCGTGCCGTCTCTGACCGGATAGGCCGCCTTGGTGCCTACGCGGTGAGGGTCTATACGAGGGAGGGACAGGACGAGCTAGGGGACAACATGGCGGTGGTGGACGTAGGGGACATTGCTGATGTCTCTGAGTGGTTCATAGAGGACTGGTTTGAAAACCTCTATCACCGTTGCCGCTTCTACGCTCCGGGGGACTGGGAGCCGGAGCTTGACTTTGAGTTCCTGGAGAGGCGTCAGGAGGAATTGACAGGTCTGAGGATACCCCGCGTGATGGAGATTGAGGCCACTCAGGTCCTGGAGACCCACTACCTGGAGTTCTCCCCGAACGGGACCCCGTAATGGCGCTTAGCCTCAGGGACCCACAGCAGGCAGAGTTTCTAGCTGAGCTACTGCAATACCCCACCCCGGCCAATGCTATGGAGTTTGAGTACCTGGTAGGTACCAGGGACCTTTCTGACGTGGTGGCTGAAGCTGAGTGGGGTAGGACGGATGACGAGCGGCCAGCACAGGAGCTAATCCTGAGGGTCAAGGAATCGCTGGACCCTGAGGAGATACGTAATGAGAACGTCTACGTCTACCTCAACATTGCCGACATGAGGATAAGGCAGTTTGCCGGTGAGGTCCTGACCGTCACCTCAGGACGCGTCAGAAGCGAAATAAGAGCCGTCACAGCCGGTTACTGGCTGGACAAGCAGAGACTACCTGGCAGCGTCTCCTACGCCAATATAGGACCCTCTCAGGTCATCTATGATGCTGTCCGGAGGATGACCCGCTATGACCTGGCCTGGATGGAGCTTGAGGAGGTCTCAGCGCCAAAGCTGAAGGCCATAGCTGAGAACACCTTTGACAAGCGTAACAAGCTGGCAGACCCCATAGGACGAGCGGTGACAGCCGGTGAGCTTTTCTTCTACGATAACGCATACAACGCACCCGTCCTGACCAGGGACCGCTCCCCTGCTGAGGCCACCGAGTTCTTGTATGAGTACGTGGTGGGTCAGCACATAGACCCTGATGAGTTCCTTCCCGAGATAGCCGGGGATGAGTACCACTCCGTGGTGGCCACTCGGGAGACAGCGGGTGGTGAGATAGAGGACCTATTTGAACCAATAATCATTCCTGATTCCACCGCTCCTGAGGATGCTGTCTATGAGGTAGAAGTCTCAGACGACACGGACACAGCGGGGAAGGATGCTCACACCCTGGCAGTGGAGGCCGCCAACCGCTTTGCCATGGGTGGAGCTACGGTCAGCTTCAACGTGGACTGGATACACCCTCTGATGCTGGACGGGGACTTCATCACCATCCTGGAGCCGTTTGACTACAATGGCCGGAGCGGTCACAGGAGGTGGGCTGCCAAGGTGGTACGCCAGAGGAAGACCCATGAGAAGGTCCACCTGTTTGAATCGGTGGAGATGGTGAAGCTCTCCCTGGCTTACGATGAGCCAAGGCGCGTGCCTCAGCTTAGACCCACCCCACCTGAGGGACCGGGAGAGCCCGAGGAACCAGAGCTTGGCCTGGCACCATCCAACAGCCTGGCACCCTCTGACACGTTGGCTCCCAGTGGGTAGGAGGCGCAAGACAGACCGCAAGCGTGCACCCTCTGAGGTGGAACGCCTCAAGCGGGAGCTTGGTCTGGGTAAGCAGCACCTGAGACGGGTCCCCAACTTTGTCAGGATGCAAAAGACCTCAGAGCAGATTGTGGGTCCTGACCCGGCTCATCCAAACATCACCTGGCAGAGTTCCACAAGGAACATTGGTGGTGGCGCTGACCTCCCCAACAATCGCTTTATCGTGCCGGAAGGCCGGACTGGACTCTGGAGGATAAGGGTGGCGCTTCACTGTGATGCTGCCACGGTGGACAACGGAAGCAACTACCGCGTCTCCCTGACTCGCAACAATGAGGGACCTGAGGTGGCTGACTTTGCCTACGCGTCCAACCACACCGGTGCCAGCCGTGCCTATACAGCACGCTTGGCAGACGAGAGATTCCTTGAGGAGGGGGACATGCTGTGGGTCAGGCTAAAGAACTTCAACACTGCTGGCTCCAACGTCCACCTGATAGCCGACTCTCACGTAACCTTTGAGTACATGGGATTTGTAGAGGAGTAGCCTTGGTTGTAACTCCACACGTAAAGACAAACTGGGTGAACGATGTAGCCAACCCTGCTGTCAATGAAGCCAACCTTGAGAAGTATGACGATTCTCTGATAGCGCTGGCAGGCGCTCACAACGCCTTGCCCACAAAGCGGGTGCGTGCTGCCACCACGAGCAACCGCCTGCTGTCCGGCTCCAGCGTCAACGTTGACGGTGAAACGCTTGGTGCTGGTGAGCGCGTCTTCGTTCGTGCACAGACCAACGCCACCGAGAATGGCATCTACGTGGTGGCCGCTGGCTCCTGGAGCCGTGCCGTAGACGCTGACAGCGCTGCTGAGTTTGCCGGTGGCGTGCTCATCAGTGTGGAGCGCGGCTTGACCAACGGTGGCAAGGTGTTCCGCTGCACGAACTCAGCAGCCGTCACACTTGGCACCACGGCTCTTACCTTTGAGGAGGTTGGCGCTGGTGGAGGGGACCCCGGCTCCCCTGGTGTGTATGCCACCGATGGCTCCACACCCCTCAAGTACTCAGCCTTTCTAGCTGAGGCAGGTGGCACCACCCCAACCCACCACAGAGCGGCCTTGCAGAACGCGCTCAATGTGCTCTCTGCCACGTCCCCACCAGCCTATAGCCGCTACCTGGACCTGGAGGGTGCGAGAATCACCCTGGACCAGCCGGTGTCTTTGCCTGACGCTGACCTTGACCACATAGTGAGCGTCTTCAACGGGGAGATACGAGCAGACCCCGCGTTCACCGGCACACACCTCCTTGACGGTAGTGCCTCAGGCTCCCTTCAGTACAAGTTCATCAACGTCTACTTCAATGGCAATGACGTTGCATCGTGGGCTAAGTGGACCAATGGGAACCTGATGTTCTTCTCTTGCCACCTCTACTACCCAGATGCTGACGGTGCAAACAACCCCGGCCTGAAAGCAGAGAACCAGGCCACCTTCTACGTCAGGCAGTGCCGCTTCTGGAGTGGAGACGGAAACATCAACCCAAGCCTGAGGACCCGCGTGGCGGTCCATGCCGTAGGGGATAGCGCCGGAGACCAGAAGATTTCATCCAGCGTGTTTGCTCACTTCAAGCACGGTGTCATCTATGACGCCTTCGTGCTCCTGATGACTGACTGCCATATCTACCAGGGGAACCAGGGGGATGACGCCACACCCTCCTACACGGCAGGCATCAAGTTCACCCGCGCCACGTTCGGCTCAGCGATAGTGAACCTCTACCTGGACAAGTGCTTTATAGAGCTTTCCAATGAGACCAAGCCAGGCACTACCCAGATAGGTGGCATTCACATTATCGGGGTCAAGACGCTCTCCGTGGTGGAGGATGCTGACTTTGCCTACATCCGGGTTAGGGACTACCATGGCCAGACGGGGATGAGGGTACAGAATATTGTCATCCATGGCTGTCAGTTCTCACAGGATGCCGCACCCAAGCCGAAGATAAGCGCCACCAGGCTTCACACCCCGGCCTCCTTTGACGCCTCCAGCTTTGAGAGCATCCACATGTATGGAAACACCTTTTCCAACGTCAACCCGGAGTCCAACCCCTGCACTCTGAGGAAGAACTTTGGACAGCAGGACAATCATATTATGGACTACCAGGACTACCTACCCTTTGGTGCCAACCCGGTGGAGGTGCTGGCCATTGTGCCGAAGCGTACCGCTGGCTCATCCAACCTGACCACCTGGACCAAGGATGGGACGCTGGCCAAAGAAATCAACATCATAGCCACCGCGTGGGGTGGGGACATCACCTGTACTGTGACCTGTAACACGGCTGAGCCTGCTGACGGACAGAACTTTAAGTTCATTAACACCTGATGGGTTATCTGGGACACAGGCAGGATGCAAGCCTGGCCGGAACTTCGTTTATAGAAATTCCGAAGCCTACCGAGTGTGTAGAGGGTGGCTGGCTGTTTGGCATTGTCAACAATAACGGTATAGAAGGCACCCACACCATGAGGGTGCTGGACAACCTTGGGGTGGTGGACACGGGTTGGACCCTGGTTGATGACCTAGGCTCCTCTCTGGTTGGCTCCTCAAATGCTCACCTCTGGCTGTGGCGGCGTAAGGTCCAGTCCGGAGAGGGTGGCGTAAGCGGTCCTACGGGATTCCGGTTTGACAATCTGGGTGGGAACAGGACCATGGCAGCGGCCATCCTTGCCTATGACGAGCTTTCCCCCACGGACCCCATAGCAGACATCCTGATTGACGCTGATGGAGGCTCAGCCGGGACGAGCGTCTTCTGTCCCGACATCACCACCACAGAAGACAACATGTATGTCATCCGGCTTGGTGCCATCAGAGCAAACGTCCACGTAGACCCGATAGGCGGCTACACGGAGCGCGTGGACTTCAACACGCTGGACCAGGAACCAACCTCTGGCGCTTCATTCCAGCTATTCTGGCACGAGTTCTTGAGAGCCAATGCTGGCACCACAGCAGCGCCTTTTGTGAACCAGACAGCGCCAACCGTGGTGGCTGAGCACGTAGGAGCATCCCTGGTGCTTGCTAATCCACCGGTGGTGCCACCAGAGGTGAGCACGCTGGCCGCTGACGGGGTGGCTGCCTCCAGTGGGTATGCCGACGCGTCCACTGCTAACATTGCCAACATACAAGGAAACCCAGACACCCCTGGTGGGACTGGGTTTACAGCCAGCTAGGGAAGGGGTGAGGAATGGCAGCGCCAACAGTACCGGCTAACACGCCGATGAGTGACCCGGCTGTGGCTGCTCAGTTCATCGTCTCCGTCCCGGCTGTGCTGGACGGAGATTATGTCGTCATCCCTATTTACTCCAATGAGCAGGACTTTGATGCCTTCACCTGTCAGGACGCCAGCTACACCAGGCTGTTCTTGTCCAATGGCGCTCTACAGACTTATGCTCTGTTCATCAAGGAAGTCACCGCTGATGCTGGAGCCTCCACAGTCACCATAGATGGCACCTTTACCATCCCTGCCACGACAGGCCGCTTTATGCACGGTGTCTATGTCGTGCGGGGTGCTGACTCGGGATTGATTGCAGAGTTCCAAGCTGGCAACGGCTTTGCCTCATTTGTTGACGAGACAACGCCTCCACAGGATTCCACCATCACCGTTCCGTCCGTGAATGCTGGCTCAGCAGAGACCCTGTTGCTGGTTGCTGTGGCCAGTGGGGACGGCACAACCGGAGCCATCTTCCCACTGGCCACCCACGCGCCAGCCGGTATGACTGTCATCAATGAGGATTCAGCCGGTACCTCTACATCGTCTCAGCGCTACCATGGCGTGTTCCAGCAGACCATCACGAGTGCTGGAGCCACGGGTGCCAAGTCCATGAGTAAGCCGACTCTGGGTATTGAGGTTGGTGCTGTCCTGGCCTTCCCCTTTGGCGCTGCGCCACCGGATACCACGACAGAGACCCTGAGGCCGGATGCCATCCTGGAGAACACGGAGCCATCCGAGACACCAGCGGGACGCTCTAACACCACCCTCCTCACCGACCTCCAGAGGGACGTTCCGTAATGGCTACTGAGATTGTTTATGCTGACGCGTTAATCTCAGGCTCTGCTGGCACTGACAGCAACGTTCTTGGCTCTGGCGCTGGCACATGGTCCACCATCACGGAGAACACCGACTGGACGGCCAGGTACTCCCTGGCCAATCCCGTCAACCCGGCCACCTCTGGCGCTACACACACCATCCTGGTCAGAGGCCGTAAGCAGTCCGGACGGAGCGGAACGCCTGCCATCACGGTCACTCTGCACAAGGCTGATGGCACGCTCATCAAGACCCTGGTCAACGCGGCTAGTGTCACATCGGGTACCGGCCAGGACTTCTCTGGCACCGTCACCACGGCTGAGCTTGCTGCTGCTGGCGCTACCCTCAATGACCTCCAGGTAGAGGTCTTCGGGGACGCGGTTGGTGGTGGCGGGACCTCCAGAAGCTCTGTCCAGATTGACTATATCCAGCTTACCGCTGACACGAGCGTGGGAGCGTCACCGGTCAACACGGCTTACCGTGCATCGTTCTCCTCTCCTACTCAGGCGCTGGAGGATGGTGCTGGCCTCCAGAAGTTCCGCGCTCGTATCTACGTGGATGGTGCTGGCGCACCCGTGGGTGCGCTCTACCTCTATGAGAACGGCACACAGGTGGGGAGTGCACTGTGGTCAGGGACGGTCACAGGGACCTCAGCCTCACCCACCACGGTAGAGGGTACGTGGGACTCCACAGGCAGAACCGCTGCCAGCATAGAGGTACGCTTTGTGGGGACTGGCGTCTCCGGTGGTACGGCCAGGCTGCACTCTGTGGAGTGGCTGGCCAATCTGACGGATGTCTCCACCACCCGTATCACCAAGGACATAGACCTACGGTGGAAGGTCCTCTCCACCGTCCAGAAGGATATTGACCTCAGGTGGAAGGTTGAGGGAGCGCCTGCACGCGTCCAGAGGGATATTGACCTCAGGTGGCGTGTAGCTCAGACCATTCAGAAGGACGTTGACCTACGCTGGCGCGTTCACACCACCGTCCAGAGGGATATGGACCTCAGGTGGAAGGTTCATGCTCTCAAGGACACAGACGTTCGGCTCACCATGCAGGCTCCACCAGAGGACCTGGTAGAGGGTGTTGGTCTCCAGACGTTCCGCATAGAGACGCGTAAGGTAGGCAGCGGTCCCAACCCGCTCCTGAATGCCTGGCTATATGAGAATGGCACAGAGCTAGCTCAGCTAGCATTCAACCACCCGATAGACAGCGCCTCAGAGTTTGTTGCTCCTACGTGGGACGCTGCTCTCCTTTCTGACATCACAGGCGCGGGGGTGGAGCTACGGGTCCTCATAGAGGGGACCACAGACGGCTACGGTGAGCTTGTAGACGTTGCGTGGGACGCCACCCATGTGGGTACCGCTCTTGTCAGTATCCAGAAGGACATAGACCTTAGGTGGAAGGTCTCGGGACGCGTTCAGAAGGACATCAGCCTCCAGTGGCGCGTCCTCTCCACCATCACCAAGGAAGTAGACCTCAGGTGGCGGGTGGCCGCTCGTGTCCAGAAGGACCTGGACCTGAGATGGCGCGTGGCTCAGACCATCCAGAAGGATATAGACCTCAGGTGGGTGGTTGAGGAAGTCACCCTCACCCGTATCCAGAAGGACGTTGACTTCAGGTGGCGTGTTCGCTCCACCATCAGCAAGGACATAGACCTACGCTGGAAGGTCATTTCTCTGGGTACGCCGGGGACCATCATCTGGCAGCGCACCGGAGCCATCCAGCACGATGGCTTCAGGGTGGCCTCTAAGGTCTCGGGAGTCACCTCAGGGAGGCTCAGGGTCTCCACCTCCTCAGACCTCTCCTCACCGGTCTACTCAGACGTGGTGACACCCAACTCGGGTGGGGTCCTCAAGGCTGAGATAACTGGCCTGGACCCGGACACCCAGTACTTCTGGGGATGGGAGACCAACGGGGGCAATAACACTGCTGCTGACGGTGGCAAGGCAAAGACAGCGCCAGCACCTCCAGGTTCTCCGGCCTCCCTGAAGTTCATAGCTTCTGGCTGCTCGTCCACCGGCTCCAATGCAGCGGTGTTTACTGACATAGTGGCTGAGGCTCCCCTGTTCTTCGCCATGCAGGGAGACCACCACTACAGTGACACCAACGTGGACTCCATTGCCACGTACAGGACCCTGTTTGACAACCCGCTGAACCAGGCTAACCAGCAGACCCTCTACTCCCAGATTCCCTTTGAGCACGTCTGGTCTGACCATGACTTTGCAGGCAACGGCTCCTCTCGGGATGATGTACGTATATCGGGTGGTGGTGGAGCTACAGAGCCAAACGTAGGCAGGCGTCACCTCTCCCAGATGCACCGGGAATACTTCCCCTCCTATGACCTGGTGGAGTCCTATGACTACGCTGGTGCTCCTAATGTGGGTGGTGCCATCTACAGGCACAACCAGCTAGGCCGCTGCCTCTTTATCTGGCTGGATACCAAGGTCTGGTCTGATGACTCTGGTCTTACGGATGACGCCAATAAGGAAAAGATAGGGGACGCTCAGCGTACCTGGCTGGATGGCATCGTGGCCGCCAACCCGGACATCCCCAAGTTCATCTTTGTCTCTGAGCCTTGGATAGGTGACGGAGGCACCGGGGACTACTGGGGACGCTACATGAATGAGCGCACCGCCATGATTAACGGGTGGGACGCCTCTGGCGCTCGTAACATCATGATAATAGCCGGGGACATGCACTCCTGTGCCTATGACGATGGCACGAACTCACCAGGTGGATACCCCGTGGTTCAGTCAGCAGCGCTGGACCAGTCTCCCTCTGAGAAGGGTGGTCCTTACACTGACGGACCCTACCCGCTGGATGGGACCGCTGAGAGCAGCGCCACCCGCATGTACACGGTCTTTGACGTGGCTGACTCGGGTGGCTCTGACATCACCGTAACCATCACCGCTAAGAGCGAAGATGGCACTACCAGGCTCACTAACGTCCATACCTTCACCGATGTTGGCGGGACCCCGGTCCGGATTCAGAAGGACCTGGACCTGAGGTGGAGGGTTGCGGCCACCATCACCAAGGACATAGACCTGAGGTGGCGCGTAGCTGAGACCGTCCAGAAAGACCTGGACCTCAGGTGGAAGGTACACACTTCCGTCACCAAGGATGTAGACCTCCGTTGGCGGGTGCGCTCCACCGTCCAGAAGAGTGTTGACCTACGCTGGCGCGTGCTCTCCACAGTCCAGAAGGACATAGACCTCAGGTGGAGGGTTGCCACTCGGGTCCAGAGAGACATAGACCTACGCTGGCGCGTTGAGGGAGCACCAGGCCGGGTCAGCAAGGATATAGACCTACGCTGGCGCGTGGCTCAGCGCATCACCAAGGATATTGACTTCAGGTGGAGGGTCCGTGCCACAGTCCAGAAGAGCGTTGACCTCAGGTGGCGCGTCCTTGGCCAGGTCCGGAAGAACATCAACCTCCAGT